>Ga0126342_10023050_pt1 | contig 10226 bp, 11 predicted proteins | sample Cyp1metagenome_FD_92528 | JGI IMG/M metagenome (GOLD analysis project Ga0126342, IMG submission 92528) | Coral microbial communities from Lord Howe Island, Old Settlement Bay, Australia - Cyphastrea 1 metagenome | ecosystem: Host-associated > Invertebrates > Cnidaria > Coral ... | reverse complement strand
GAATTTCAGGATCCTAAAATGGAGGTACGTTAGTACCATATTTCAGGCCATATTTTCTGGGGATATTCCCAAACCATAGGCCTGAAAAATAGGCCAAAAATATATGGTAGCTACCTCCAATCAGTCGGTTCCTGAAATAGCCAATGAACAAACGGGCATTTCAACCATGGCTACGATGGAGCAAGTGGTAACAAGGGATACCGTGGCCACAGCCCACACCTGCCTCCGAGAAGGCTGGGGACAAGCGACGGTTCTTCATGATTTCCTCAGACGAAACCCGATGAAGAACGAAAAAGTGAGGTGCTCCAGCCGCATCTTCGTTTAAACCTGTTTTTTGATCAAAAACCTATGATTGTTGGCTGGAAATCCACTTGGTTTGGTGAAAAAATCGTCGTTTTGCACTTGATTTTGGCCCCAATCCATGTTCATTTAATGTTCATTGATCAAGAACCCGCTTTCCATCCTTTTCCTGTTGTTAGGAACCCCCGTAGGTCAGTTGCAAGTTGGAATCCCATGTTCGGCTCTACCATCCCAACTAATCGTTCGATGCATTTATGTTTGGAAGAAACATGAAGAAACATATGGTTTTCCAAACACTCATAGCAGGGTCGTCATTATTTGGGGGGATTCTTTCGTGGAAAAAAAAACAGTGCAAATTCTCCCGGCCTCACAGAAATCCGAAACGACGTCCAAGCAGTCCAGTCCAAGTATGTCACCTTGGTGACAGCAGGCCGCCGGGGGATGTATACGCAAGATTGACATTATATGTGTTTTCGAAATTTATATAGGCCGTGATGCTTTTATATAGAAATCTACATACATATAATTAAAAACAATTCTAGCGTTAATTTATTAGCTAGAAGTTGCCTTTCCATGCCTTTCCCATCTCTTTCTTCCCACATGTTTCACAGCGCGTTTCAATCCGCATTTCTGACTGTCCCATTTTTCCAACGGAGCTTCAACAATCCCTTGAACTTGGGAACCCTCCAAGAACAATGGGAATCTCAGTAGCCCACATTCAGACATGGCTTCTCATCTTTTCGAAGAAATTGCCATGTGCAGAGTTTTCCCACTTAGACCCTTAAATGGGTTTGTCTGAACATAAATCCATGGGTTCATCATCATGTTCCCTTTTAAAAATAGCCATTTCGGGGGACGCTAAATCCCCTGTTCAACGGGAGAGAGATCCAAGGGGGCGAAACGCTCCGAGACCAGCACTAGGCAAGTTGGCACTAGATGCTCTGCCCAAGCAAGTCCCCTCAGTGCGATGCGGTGGTGACTTTCGCGCATGACGTTCGTATGCAAGGCCCTTGGAAAGCATTGAAACCCTGATATTGGTAGATTCCCAAAAAAGTTCCGGGCCCCATGAAATTCCCATCTGGAAATATCTGGAGGTCAGATATGATATTGGTAGAGTTTTTCGCATTGCAAGATCTCATTAGTTCCCATCTGGAAGTTTCCGGTCTGTCTTCGTATGGATGCCTTTTTGCTCATCTCCAGGGAATCCATGGCCAGGGTAAACATCTGTATCTATATCTCTTGAGATACCTGTACTTGCTACTTATCAATACATTCGTAGAATTTTATCCATATCTATACACTAAATGATACACTTATAATTTCTGATAGATATTCAAAAAATGTCATAAATAATCGAATCGAAATCTGAGCCTTACCACATCCATCAAGTCCTGTGCCGCTACATCCTTCAGGGACTCCGAACCATCACCCGCAACATCGCAGCCACACAGGCGGGATGTCTCACCTGGAGGTCGTTGGGGAAAATTGCTGGGAAACTCTGCCATTTTGACCTACCATGACTGGGGATGGTTTATATAAAACTAACATAAGTATACTACATAACTATGGACAATCACCATTTTTAATGGGTAAATCAACTATTTTTATGGCCATGTTCAATAGCTACGTTAAATTACCAGATGCTATACCACTCATCGAAATGGTGATGACTTGGGGAAGGTTTATGATTGGGTTTACCGTGAGGTACCTCTATGGAATAATTATGGCATTGCAACTTGGCTTTGCATCATTGCAACCAAGGGTTGGTTAAGGTAGTTTTGTACAGAAAACATCCACGATTGGGTTTAAGAAAATTGGGCATATCCCTATGTGTAATTCAAAGTAGAACCCCCAAAAGGTTTGTTACTGGGTCTGGTTTGCTATTGTTTCGAAACACATTAGCTGCCGCCCAGCAATGGGTCGTGATTTGGAACCAATTCTCCATGACCGGAGATAAATACATTCCCTAGCAGGGCTGATCAGTATAAATAGTTGCACATATCCATTGATATGGGTTTGTCTGAAAATGGGGTGTGCCCCCCCCAAAAAAAAAAAAATCAGTAATAGGGATAATGATGTTTCATTTGTAAATTTAGGGTTCTTCCCAACATGTTCAGACAAACTCCAGTGTATAATGTATAGATATGGGTAGGTTATGATATTTCACCCACCTGAAAAGTTCGGCTATCTTGACACCCCACCTCCGGACACTGCAGTTTACATAAGACCTGGCAGCACCGCAGTTCACGTGGCAGTTGACAAGCCTAGAATTTACAACACCCGCAAAATATATCACATGGAACATCATAACATCATGGAACCCAACAATCATTTCCGATCTCCAACTAATGCAAACGATCTCCAAAGATTGGAAATTCCAACAGGGTTCAACCATCCCGGGGATGAGCGGGATGGCAAATGATGGCAGCATGTCCCAAAAAATGACCCGGTGTCCTAAAATGGTGTCCTAATAGATGGTGCTACTTCAACAACTGGATGGATTATTTCAATGGAAAATCCCATCAATCTATAAATCTATATGGAAAAAATGGAGCTACCCGCACTTTAGGAAACGCCCATATGCAACGTCCAACTCAAGCGGACTTCAATGATTTAGGAATGTCTAGGATACCACCATCCATGAAATACCACCCGACTTAACCTCTCGTACTCAAAATAGCTGGAAAATCCTCCATTTAGTTCGGTGACTTTGCCAGCTATAAACCTTCATTTAGTGATGCCATGATTTTCCCATGATTTTCCCGCCGTTCCAACTCGACTTCCAGACCTGCAGTACTTCCCCGGTCGTTCCTTCTGCTTGAAGTCGACCTGCACCAAGAAATAGCGAGTCTAATGTAGCGATATTGAATATCTATCTATATATCTATCTGTCTGTCTATCTGTCGGTCATTCTATCTATTTATCTAGCTGTTTGTCTGTCTGTCTGTCTGTCTGTCTGTCTGTCTATCTAATCCAATCCAATCCAATCCAATCCAATCTAATCTAGTCTAGTCTAGTCTAATCTAATCTAATCTAACCTATCTATCTATCTATCTACCTATCTATCTATTTTCCTATCACACCCCTGCAGAAACCATGCTTTAGTAGGGGATTTACAGAAATCTGGGACCATTAACGAATGGGGATGTATCATATTAAAGAGGGGGATGGAATTATTTGGTGACCAAGTGGTTAATTATATTCATTATCCCAATCTATCCCATTGATTATCCCAATCAATCCCATTGATTAATACTTTTTTTATAATTTTGGTTGGTTAAATCCCATTGTATCCTCAGTGAGGGCAGGGTTTAAGGCTTCAACAACCCCCAGCCACCCGTTTTGCAAAACCCCTGTAGGGGATCGTCCGGGGGCAACGGCCCCTGATATCCCATGATATTCCCTTGTAATGTGGTTAAAACAATAATATCCACCCATTTTGGAATGGTTTATTATCTGGTTGGTGGTATACCTATCCCTCTGAAAAATATGAAAGTCAGATTGGATCATCATCCCATATATTGTGGAAACATATGGAAAGTCATAAATTCATGTTCCAAACCAACCAGTTATTGTTGTACCTACCATTCTTCCCCTTAGACTTGAAGAACTTCAGACCTGGACCAGCCAGCAGGCTGAGTCTCCCCACGACAAACAGCGTCAAGGGTCTCTTCGCCCAGCTTTGCTGTGACCTGACCGAGCAGTACGGGTTGAGCCAGCCATGTTTGATTACCTGGCTCAAAAAAAAGAACACAATCCAACAGGTAATCAAACAATGATGAACATTAGGTAATCCAACAGGTAATCCAACAGGTAATCCAACAGGTATTCATCCCATATTTGATTCACCGTGAATCTCAAAATTAGATTCATCCCATCTGAACAAAACCATCAAACATCTTCATCAAATCCACCATGTCTGGTTTGATCTCCATTTTTCTAGCTGAGATGACCCTAAAAATCCCCCCGTGCCACCTTGGTCACTTGCATCGCTCCCAGACAGGCTTCCGTCATCTCCGCTCCGTGCGCGCTCCACGCCGCGGACGGCAGATCTGGGCGGCTTGGAGGACCGGAAACAGCATCGAAGTATGAGAAGAATCCCATGATGAATCTATAGTAAATCCATAAATCTATAGTAAATCCATAGTAAATCCATAGTAAATCTATAGTCTATAATAATCTATAAATCTATAGTAAATCTATATAGTAAATCTATAGTAATCAATGAGCATCTCTAGTGAATCTATAGTCTATAATAGTCCATATATCTGGGAAAATCCTCGACGTGAATCTGGAGGTTTACTTTCCAAGATCGTCGAAGTAAACGGTATGTCAAGGGATAAATATGGATAAATCAAAATAACCTAAATAGGGAACGTTAAATCTAAGGGTGGCGGAAAAATGGACCGTTGTTTGTTGGATGTTCACGAAGCCACTTAAATCGAATGTGACATGCCATGACATGTCAGGCTGAGCCGAATTTCTCGGCGGTGCAATGAAGTTGGATAATTCAAAACGAAGATTACAGGTAAAAACATAGGACACACATATCAATGCTTCCAAAAGTCATCAAATCACAGTTGGATGATTTTAACCTCTCATAACTTAACTATACTTGCTACAGAAGATCATCAAAAAAACCGAAGGTAAATCATCGAATTCAACGGGCCGTCTATACCATGGCAAACTGCAACCATCAAAGATCCTGGATCCACGAACATGCCATTTGGAGGTTCCCTAAACTCAAATGGATCCCCAGTCGTCACCGTGGATTTCAATACTACTCTGGTAATTTGTCACAGTTTGCCATTGAAAATGGCCCATAGAAACCATAAAAATAGTTGATTTACCATGATTCACCTATCAAAAATGGTGGTTTTCCCTGGCAAACTGGAACAGATTACCAGAGGGTAAGTCATCCATGACGACTGGATGCCTGCATCCGCCAGCTCTGCCATCGCTCGTAACGCGGTTTTGCACAGCGCAGGGCGTCTGCTCCTGAGCTGGGTCTGAGGGCAAAGCTACAGGCAAACCATAGGAAAACCATACAAGGTGGTGCCCCATAGTTAGCTAAGTTGGTTTATAACTCCAGTAACTATGGTTTATGGCAGATATAACTATAGTTACTGGGGCTTATAAACCAACTTATAACTGGGGGGCACCATCCTGTAGCATGGATTCAATTGAGCCACTGCCATTTGCCTTCCAGGTGGGACGAAACCAGCATCAAGCTCGGACCCTGGAATCACTGGCCACCCCAGATGGAAAATGGCTAGCTATGGCCATAAACTGCGCCGTGGATTCCAAGCATTTTGGCCGTGGTGGTTTTTCCCATCTACACCAATACTACACCAATCTGGATTCGGCCAAAAAAAGTTCGGCCATTTCCTATAGGATCCATGGTGCTGCTATATATGGTGTGCCATGGATCCCATCAATATACCCCCAGTCATGTTAGCATTAATATACCAGCACCATGGATCCTATGGGTTTGGGAACGATTCCCCTCCTACAGTGACCCAGAGCGCCTGCATCGCTTGGAAATGGGAAGAAGGTGATCTTCCAGCTCTGCAGCCACTTTGTGGAAGATCGCCTCAGCCGCACCGATGGTTGCAGTGACGGCATTTGAATTGTTGTTCTTGAGAATTCTATAGCAGTGAACCATAGATCACCATATAATATATCACCATAGATCACCATATATCACCATATATCAGTGCTATAGAATGTGGTTGTTGAACCATTCAGCAGTCAAGCTCCCTCTTGGAATTTTATCGGCTAATCCTTCAGCAGCATACTCCCACAGAGCGTCATACTGAATACTTGTGATACTGTCATAGACCATGCCATACAGTATACCATGCCCCATTGATATGCGGTAAAACCATGCTGAAATGCTGTGATGAACATTTATAAACCATCATTGTCCCCAAAAAATCGACAACGTAATCATTCCAGCATGAACCGATCAGCTGCCACGATTGCAACCGAACCAGTAAGGAACAGAATCGAAACGCACCGTATTTCAATTCATTTGTTGAATGCCGCAGCACCAATCTACACAAACCACAGGAATCCAAATATAGCGTACCTTCTGGTAATCAAACATGGCTTCCTAGAAAATCCTCCACAATTACTGGTTGGTGGTTTCAACGCCTCTGAAAAATATGAAAATCAATTGGGGTTACTATTCCCAATATATGGGAAGATAAAAAATGTTCCAAACCACCAACCAGATTAGATGACGCTCCCATTGAAACCACGATGGTAGAGAGCAGTTGAAAAATTGCCACCAGGTATATCCCCAGTTGGATTCCTTTCATCCCATGAATTCCCAATCATATGCAGTTTTGGTCGCCCCGGTCCAAAAAAAACTATCCACCTTGTTGGGCAAATCACCATAGAAGCACCATGAAATCAGCATTAACCAGAGGGGTAGGTCAACCACCAACCAGGTTATAGCTATTAACCTTCATTAACCATGAAATTAATCATCATCATTAACCATCATCATCATCATCATTAATAATGGTTAATGATGATGGTTAATATTAATTATGATCATTAACCATCATTAACCAGGTTATACATGGTTATACTAACCATTAATATTAACCATCATTAACCATTATTAACAGCATGAAATCACCATGAAATCAGCAGCTTCTCTCCGTTGCAACGCCGCCCCTTAGCGGGCCCAGAAACAGAGCGTAAGGCATTGATCGCCACGGTGTCTTGCAGCCACTGCGCGGGATCCACCTGAAAACCCCCAGGAAAAACCAGGGAAAACCATGGGAAAATCGTAGGAAAACCATGGAAAAAAGGTTGAAAACCTAGGAAAACCCTAGGAAACTAGATACTTCATGGTAAACAAATCATGCTGTATCATGCTTTCCTGTTAGATGTTCCCGTAAAGCAACCCAGGACTTTCAATGGATTCAGCCCATGACCCCTTTCAATTTGTGTATTGAGTTTGGTCCGATTCCCTTTGCTGTCTTGCAACCATTCCATCACATTGTGGTTGTTGGTTGAGCCGTCCCGAGAAATGTCAGCGCAAAAATGCGCTCGTCTCAACTATGCGGAGAAAATCAAGAAAAATACATATAAGAACCAATAAGAACCACCAACCAGTTGTATTGGGTTTCTATACCCATGATTATTGCGCGGTTTTTTCTGAGTGGATTTGCCACTATGGCTGAAAATGGGGTCCCACCCCAGGGGTCAAGGCTGATCATCGCCACTTTCCCTATGATAATTGCACTACATAGCAGGGCAAATCATTGAATCCCTACCCATAGGTTTCCCTGCTATGGGTTGTCATAATCCCCCAATTCGGTAGTATAACGCCCTATCATCACAAATCGAACAAGGGTATTGTCAATGGTTCGTTTGTTGATGCTGTTAAACCCTCTGGTAAACCAAACAGTCTGATATGGAAATTCATTTCTAAGTTCGGTAGATCAACTACAAATGACCATGTTCAATAGCTATGTCACAAACTGCGGTTCATTTAGCCTCTAACCTCTGGTAAACTAACATAACTATGGAAAATCACCATTTTCAATGGGTAAATCCACTATAAATTGCCATTTTCAATAGCTATGTTAGTTTACCAGAGGGTACCCTCTAAATCCGATAGGAAATTCCCAGAATCGCCACCTTTCAGGGGAGCTCCCGGCATCCGGCCACATTCAGCAACCCGAGCGTTGAACGGCCTCGAGACCGAGTTTCGGAAACTCATCCGGCGTAACTTTCGGGAGATCCTGACAGATGCGGAGCGCGGAGCTTGGGGATTATGCTTAGAATGTCATAGGGGATTATGTTCAGATGATCGTTTACTTCGGGGATGTTTTTACAGTTTTTTGGGGGGAGATTGTAGGCTATCATCACCAAAAAACTGTAGAAATTCGTGGATTATCAGTTTCTAGAGATGGTTATTTCTGGTCGATGGTTGGTGATTAGCTACATCAATGGTTATCCCAGGGTGACTCAGCAGCAACCCTGGAGTTGGGCCAGTTGGGCCCCACGAATTTTTTCCAAATCATCGACATAAAAAACAGAAGATATTTCGTGATATCTATATATTTATCTATCTATCTATCTATTTATCTATCTATCTATATATATATGTATATATATATGGTACCCCCCCTGAGATCCACCTCAAAACCTCTTGCATCATGTCCTTCAACACACACATGCATATTTATATTTAAGACACACACACACACATAGATAATATAAACCTTGTTTGTTAACTTGGTATATCTGAAAACTTGTAATTTGCAGAAAATGACAATAACCCCAAAACCTCAAAACGAAGAGACTTTTTGGTTTAGCCTCAAAAAATGTTGTTTTTGGTGTTCCTTGTGTTTTTTTTTGGTTTTTGGTGATTTTCTCCAACTATAAACCTTCAAAAGTGGGGCTCCTCGGGTTTCGCCCTTCCCCGCAGAAAATGTTCGTTTTATAGTTTGTTTGACAGATATGCATTGATGGATCAAGGCGGTTTCAAAAGTCAATGAGACAGTTAGCTTTACCAGAGGTCCTGCAGGGTCACATTTTTTGGTATCGCGGCTCATGTTGTTGATTAGTGAATTAATCTGGCGCGATGTTCCAGTTTCCAATGCTGAGTGCGCCAGAAGCGGTTGATAGCTGTTTTTTAATTGGTCTAAGATTCAAGGTTAGCAAGGAGATGCTAGAGTTGCAATCATAGATTCAAAAGCAAAGGCGTTCTACGATCCCAACAGTTTAGTTTTTGTTCTGTTTTTTTTGGGTGCTGTTGCTTTCATGGGAGAGCAATGTAAAGATTTAAGGCAGTGACCTTAAAGTTCTTGTATGCTGAAGTTGTGGTTACCAAGGTTGCAAGAGCCTGACGGTTCCGTGAGTAGTTGTGTCGGTGCACGATATGATCCGCTGAGGCTGCGGCGTTCCAAGAGCCCAGGATTCCAAAAAGCTGTTTGTCTCACAGCTTCTGAAGTTTCCAGAAGAGTTTGGACCTCCGATCCAGAAAGGTTCAACGTTGAAGGTTTCGACATTTCGCGGTCTCTCTTTCTTTTCTTCATTTTCCAAGCATGCAAGAGGGTCAAATCAAACTTATTTTTCGTTCACCAAGCGCTGTTCCTTCCACATTGTCCCTTTGAAAAAGGAATGATTACCAAGGGAAACGCGCCTAGCTAAAAACCGAATAATATAAACGGCGACGCCAGGCAAGGTAATCATTAATTGCGTTACATAATGGTTCATCCCAGATAAATATCTTCTATTTTGGGTGGTTCTATTTTTGGGGCCTTATCTACGCTTCCGTTTGTCTTTTTGCTTTTTGACTGATTTTTCTCGATGTATATTTTGGATTATTTTGGGAGAAACAGCAGTGTGCTTATATACTCTCTGCGAAGCCGCCTTTCGCTCCTCACCGGTTCTCCCTTGCTGTATAAAATCTATCTTTTGTATTCATAATCAATTTATATCTAGCACGTCTGCATCTACGGCCCGTGGGGATGTGCCTTTGGAAACTTCCGCGCCCGGAGCGCGTCGCTCCCCCATACGGGCGGTCAGATGAAAAAAACGGCCAGTCATATCTGCTGTATCTGGAGGGAAAAAAGGACCTGACCCAAATGTTATACCTAATGGGAATTAAAAGGATTGAATGCAGATTTAGTGGGGGTTCATTGGCTCGTAACTAAACCATCACCATGGGGGATTCGGTAGAGTTTACAATCAACAAGTGTATTATATATATATAAATGTATATATATGACATTCAATGAATCGCAGGTAGATAAATAGAACGATGGATGGATAGATAGATAGATTAGATTAGATTAGATTAGATTAGATTAGATGAGATTAGATTAGATTAGATAGGTAGATAGATAGGTAGATAGATAGATAGGTAGATAGATAGATAGGTAGATAGATAGATAGAT
>Ga0126342_10023049_pt1 | contig 10226 bp, 11 predicted proteins | sample Cyp1metagenome_FD_92528 | JGI IMG/M metagenome (GOLD analysis project Ga0126342, IMG submission 92528) | Coral microbial communities from Lord Howe Island, Old Settlement Bay, Australia - Cyphastrea 1 metagenome | ecosystem: Host-associated > Invertebrates > Cnidaria > Coral ... | reverse complement strand
CCAAAACAATGAAATTGTTCAATTACTAAAAGTTGCGGTGATGCCAAACTTGAACTTTTTCCAGGCGCACGGCCTCCCGATACGACTTTTACAAGCTGATACGACTTAACGCTAGCGTTAGTACATAAATCCAGGATGATCCAGGACAGAAGTTCCCTGCCGCCCAGCAACATCTTGCGGTGAATGGCACCCTCCTAACCAGGGGCAAGTGCTTTCCGCAACCACGTCCCCCAAATCTCATTTCCTCTTTAGGCATGCTTTATATACCATCTTTGAAACAACAGTTATCAACAATGATGTTCACTTAATTTCATTTATATATTATATTATTATACTATTCATTTATGCATTCATTTATTTATATTCAATTACAAATATATATATATACCACAAAAATCCACAAAACGATTTCCACAAGTCCTGTCGTGTGTCATTGAATAGTTCTCCCTCTCTTTGGGGAGTTTCTGCTCCACTCGGTGCAACTGGCGCTGTAGGTCGCTGACCTCAGCCCATGATCAGGGCCATTTTCGGACAGTGAACCAGTGGAAAAACAAGTTGATCCTATGGAACAAATACGGCAAAAAGGGGTGGAAAAAAAAACAAACGAACCAAACAAAGGATGTACAGTATTATACAGTTATAGATGAGATTCATGATATACACTGTACACCAAAATCACATGGATCGAGGATGATCGAGGTGAATCACGGTGGGCGCATGTGGGCGCCATACCGGAAGCATAATCCTCACTTTGGGCGTGGACAATTGTTGTGGGACATGTAGGACGTTCCTTTTGTATCCTTTTGTCCTCAAAGGATGTCAAAGGTGAGCAAGCCCCACAAGCTCAAGCCACCGCAGTGAGTGGGAACGTTCAGAACTAGAGCTTCTAGCATCTTCTAGCCATTTAGCCCCTTGATATCCCTTTTTTAACCTTTTTTCATGATTGCTTCTATCAGCACCATCTTCTTTGGTGGAAACAGCAATCGTTGATCAGCATCCCGGCATCCCCAATCATTCCAATGATCTCGCGCCAGGCAGCATTTTGCTTCAAGGAATTCAGCTCCGCAAGCATTGCGTCAAAGTCCACGCGCCGGGGACTGTCGATCATCTGTGACTCCAGCAGCAGAAATCCCAACAGCAAAATGGTGCTGAAGAGCGCCAGCACCGCCCGTGTCCTCTGACAACCGGAAAGAGCAACACATAGCAACACATATAGAAAATCCGAGCCCCTCCCGATAGCTTATGAAATCCTATGAGCCTATAAACATCTATAAACTATAAATTGATGCATGGATATTAGATATGTATGCAATATCTGGGGGAGTTGCTAAAGTACGTCCATGGCTTGCAGTTTGCTGGAACATAAAACGTGGAATCAGCCCAAATAAGATGAAATAAGCAGTTCCACCTCCAGCATAACGGAAAACAGAAATCCTACACTCCTCCAATCCATGACAGCAGCGGAGGCGCTGCACTGCCATGGGTGACCATGTCAGCTCAAGCACAGGAAGCCATGGCGAGCGGTTCGGGTTGATCGCATTCAGCTACGGCCGTCCCGGCCACCATGGTGTTGTGATGCTGGGCTGCAAACTGAACATGACTTGAGTGTTGAACGGTTGCCATGCTTATCCAAGTGACTATGACTTACCATTGGGGCACCCCGGCAATTTGATGATTAATACTGTAACACTTGAAAGCAACCGGAAAATGTGGTCCCAACATCTCCCAAACATGTATACAGAATTATATATAGATCCCGTAAACTGATGAGATCTAGTGAAACTTCTGGTGGGCCCAGGCAAAGCTCCTTGATGGAGCTGCAGCTCAGGCTTGAGCTAGGGCATCTGGACTATTGATGGACTTTGATGAAGGAGTTGCTCGACGGCTGGGCCCTTCAACAGTTCCAAACCACCCCGAAAAAGTGCTGGAAGATTAGTTGTCCACCATGAAGGTTTTGGAGCTGAAAAACCAAATTGTCCATGGTTACATACATGATCACTGATGATAGTTATATAATGTTGGTTGACGTTTGCTGAGACATGGGTTAAAACATGTTGAAACATGTGTAGCACCCCCACAGCACTGTTGGGCTCCCACCTGGCCCCGTAGCGCTTCACGGCATCTTCATCACCCACAGCCTGAGCCTAAGGCGAAAGGTATGATGCAACATGGTTGTTGAACTTTGGAAAACAACAAACTTCTCCGACAGAAACATTGAAGAACTTGACGAAGTACACATCTATAACAAAGAGTATGTGCATAAGCTATGTATATAATTCTTTAATGTTCTTTATATGCATTACAAAGATAAGATCTTTCAAGAATGTCAAAGACATGCGGTGAACTTACGGGAAAACCTCGATGATATTTCAAGATCTCAGATCGCGAAGCGCCTCCTCGAGGAGCTCTTTGGAGCGTGCGCGATTCTTGGCCCTCTGCTGTAGCACCTCAGCTGGATGTACCCAGAAAGCCCATAGCCGCCATAGCCCATTTCAATGTTAAAAACTATCACTTTTCCATACGTTCCCTGCTAAAATGCGATGGTTATCCATTAATTATAATTATATACCTGATGAGGGAAAAAAACTGTAAATCGTTGTTTTTTGGGTATATTTAGGGGCTAGATCGGGCTATATCCGGCAGACCGGCATGATCCGGCATGCCCCGTTTCCAAAGAAACAAAAATCTCCCGAATGTACCATCTAATCAGAGGACGACAACATGATATGATGATATGATTGCAATTCTGCGATTCTGTGATACCATAAGTCTCATTCTCAATTTTGGATCCATCTTCGTAAGCAGGTGATTTTATTATAAAGGTGATTGTCCAAAAATATCCATCCCATCAATGGATCATACCCCACAAGTTTGGCCACTTTTTCGCTCCATATTCGAGGCCACAGATCCTCCTCTCCTTTCTGTGGGCCCGTATGTGGCTTGCCCTCCTCTAATTAAACAGTTTGCTGCGGAAAATCACCATTCTGATTGATCCATTTGGTATAGGCGAATAATGAACAAACAGACACACACACATATATATATATTATATTATACATACATTATATATATATATATATCTATCTATCTATCGATCTATCTATCTATCTATCTATCTATATCTGTGTGTGTTTGTGTGTGTCATATGGCAGTGTGTCAAAACCTTGTACCCCTGGTGAACATCAAAATAGCTGGTAAATGGATGTTCATCCCCCTAAAAATGGTATTAATAGGTATTGATCCATACCCATATATAAATGGGCCATTTTCGACTATAAATTAGGGGGGCTAGGATCCGTGGACCCCATTGCTCTCGCAGCTCTCGAGCTCCGGGCGTGGCTCTTCATCTCCGGTGCTTCGCCGTCAAAAACGAAGATGGGTTTGATGCCCAACTCCAGGAGCCTAGGAAATGTGGATCAAATGTGGATCAAGTGTGGATCAAATGTGGATGATTGATGGGGATGATTGATGGGATTTATGGAGATTAACTGGAGATTAACCATCAACTAATGGTGATGATATGGGGATAACCGACCCTCTGGTCACTGATTGGAGTCGACAATTTCACAGGAAACCATGGGCAATCATAGGAAACCAAGGTTTTGATGAATGGTTTTTGCATGTTTTTGCATGGCTCTTCAAACAAGTATGTCAATATGTGATTTCGCGCGTTTCTTTGCAGAAACAGCATGATGATGCTGCAGACTCACAGCACCTACAGCAAATCTGACACAAAGACTCTAGCAGTGACCAAACATGCATTCATTCATCCTGAAAAACTGACGCATCTGTCGCGTGTCCATCCGTGTCATCCCCCGTCTTGTCCAAGACATACCATAAGTCGATCCGTGTCGGCGGTGCCTCACACTTCGTCGGAAGAGTCCCACAATGTGACTGGTGTCCAGATCACTTCCAGGTTGTACACCCGGGGGCGTGTCCCCCATGGCCTGAGATGAATAGAGATGATGCAAAGGGCGGAAAAGGTCAAGGTTCTGACGGTTCTGAGTGGAAAATCTTACGCAAAATCCAAGTCCTCATCACTATGACACTTTAATTAAATAGTTCAATATCTATTTAAGTCTATTTATACCATATACATCCGTATACCAAACTATACCCGTATGTATAGTCTAGTCTAGTCCTCTATACATTCCCCGGCCGTTCAAACGATTTCCTGACCTTCTCCCGTCCAAGGGGCAGTCATACACTGATAGAGGCAAGGGCTCACATCAATGGCCACCACGGCCTCCTGGTTGGATTTTGCTGGATGGATTTGGTCCCAATGCAACATGATGAGCCAGAGGAGGAGAAAAAAAAAACATATCATACGGCAGTCATTGGTGACTCAGTGACCAGTCTTGTATCTCGATATTTTGGATTGACTTCCCCCTAGTGAAACAAGCTGAAAAATATTCAAAAAGTATTTGAAACCTCCTACTTTCGATTCGTCCTGTGTTGCAGAGGCTCACTGGAAAAGCACGAGTTCAATGTTGGGGTGGGTTTCACAGGGTGGCAAACCAGGGATCCTCAAAATGCCGGTGCCAGCGAATACCAACATGAAGAATCCAACTTTCACAACCCATGGGTTGATCATCTCTGCGAGTTCTGGGGCCTTGTATTCAGAGGCACAGGAGTGATGGCTCATCGCTGATGCACAGCTGCTCTTCAGAAACTTGCCCAGTTGTTTGATGCCCATTGCTTCCCGCAGCCTCAAATCAGCTGACAAAATTTGAAGCTGGAAAGATGGTAAGAACCCTGGACGCCAACAGCATCTGTAACTCTTGCACTGACACTGAATGCCCGCCTTAGTTTCTGCCATCCTCTTCTGCGACCTACTACTGGGCTCAAAGCGCTGCAGTTAAAGACCAAGCTGAACTTGTGGCATTCTGAGTTGTGGGGAAGGCGATGCGCCCCAAACTTGAGCAAGGCTTCATTCCTTCATCGCAAATGTGCGTCACCGATAATGGACCCTACAACAATCAAAATTGTGAAGGATTATTATCAGATACTAGTAACTATCATCAATGAACTTCACTCCACCCAAATGTGGTATCAACGCCAACCAACTACAGACAGTGAACCAGAAATAACCAGCATGCGCTTACAGGGCCTATTGTGTCTGACAAGAATTCCATGGAAGATCCATGCCGTCTTCGCAGCCGCATTTGTCACGTCATTTTTAGCTGCACATGCGGCCGCTGCTTTGGTGCTGGAGTGTCTGCAGTCACAACGTCACAAATCGATGAAGAGGCGTATCTGCCATCGCTTCTGTCCAACATTTTTACGAATGAAACAGAATGACACGTGAGGTTTGTGCCATATTGTGCAAGAATAATTATGCTTCAGACATCGCTAAAGCGAATCAACTTCGAGGGCAAGAAAATTGAATTGAAGTGCATCTGCAAATGTCCCTGTAAAATGTAATGGTGCTACCATGTCCGACTTCTATACCACAGCCAGCCTTTCCTTGCCAAAGGTTGCCACCTCTCTCCAACCAATATGATTTGATAAGTTTATTGGAGAAATATGGGTGATGTTTAGGGTAAGATTTGAGGGTCAAAAAACGGCACCAGTATGCAAGAATACCTCCCTTGAAGGCCGAAAAGCCCGGTGAATCGGGACTTGAATCATCTTCCCCTACTAGCAATGTTATCAGTCTAGCAGTTCGGTCCAGCACAGTGACATGATCATGGTCTGGGTCTTTAGCTTCTGCTCATCTCTCTCTGCACTTTCATCGCAAACTTCATCGAAATGTCTCTGCTGGCTGCTGGAAATCGCATGAAGTGAGACGTGCCAAAAGCGTCAGGCTTGTAGGGACCCGGAGCAGCACTCCGGAGTTACAACACGGGTGGGCAACAGGAAAAGACTCCGAACAAATGCATCTCCCGCATGTCTAAAGTCTAAATCTGAAGGAAATGGAGATGTCCATAGCATCCGGCAAGTTGGATGATTCCCGTCTAGAGGCTGCTGGTTGACAGGTCTGGACTATTGTGTCATATTGCGGGGATCCCTATTGAGCAATCAGTGGAACCAATCCACACGAGGTTTGAGAAGCTGCTCATGCAACCTCAAATTCAAATGCACGCAGCTGTATACACACATTAATCATTATAAACACATTGGACATGTATAAGTATATATAATTATATACATGCGTGTGCAGATCACACACAGAGTTCCCAACTTGTATCCACCATGACTGCTTTTCATGATGCCCCAGCCATCTGAACCCAGGAGAGTCAGACGTGAAACACACGTGGCTGCTGAGACTTGTATGGCATGTGTAGTTCATGAATCACTACTGAGTGAGACCAGAGTCCAAGTCTGGAGCTTGCAGAATCTTGGGGCGGCATCAATGGAATTCCTTTCTGTTCCGCCTCTATACAGTGTCTTATGATATCTTATGCAACATCAACAGCTCCCCTGATGTCAAAATCATTGAAAATCCCTTTGATCTTGAACAATCTGAACAAAAATATCGGGACACTATGGCAAACTGGTCCTGGGATGCTATAGGACTCCATCGCTCCATGTTCCCAGTCCCGCCACTTATCAATCCACTCATCCCAAGGGACGCTCCATTCGACGCGCAAAATGAGACAAATGCCCAGTGGTTTTGACGGATTTCAGACATTTTCAGTCCATCTCCGGAAAAACGTCCGCCAGATTCAGCCAGCAATGAATCCAATAATTGAAGTTGAATTCCGGCTGTAGCAAATGGTAGCATATTGTAGCACAGTGATGTTAAGTCTGTCAAGTCATAGTAGTCATAGTAAGTGACTTTAAGACAACAGTGACAACAGTCATACGATGTCATACGAGTATCATCCCTGAACTACTTGACGCATCCGGGCTGAAACCACCGCAGTGCGAGACACCACAGGTGACCTCGTGAAAATGGCGACCAACGACGCCGCGATTCGCTGACCAAACTGCCAAAGTTCCTCTGCAAATCATCTGAACATATCTGAAGCTTTGTTGCCTTATGTTGCCTTTTGCCTGCGATTGAATCCAATTTCCATTGATGCTCCTGGCATCTCCTGGCTTTAAAAGTTTGGTCTCGCTTGGCTCTTATCGCCAGGAAGTGCAACACACACGTCCACTGAACGCGCAACCGGTCTCTCGCTGCTTGCTCCGAATCTTGTTCTCCAGTTCATTGGGTGTTCCTATCAGATCTGCCATGTGAGGATCAAGCAACGGCTTACTGCACCGCACAGATTGTTGTCTTCTTCTTCGGAGGCTCCAGGTCCTTGTCCACCACAACGCCTGAAAATGCTCTGCGAAGCCCACCTGTATCTCTCTCTATAATTACATTCTAATAAAACTTACGCAAGCCCGCTCGCTCATCTAAAGCCTGGAGATTTGTACAGCATACAAAAAAAAAGTGCTAAATACACACAGACACATCTGTAGACAGTAGACATATTAAATATACACATATTTACAAACATGTATATATATATATGTGTATTATATATTCATATATTACATCATAAATATAATATTATATTATATTATATGCATAATCTTGCATTGTGTATAAAATATCATATTCAATAGTATATCATATTATTTATATATATATATTGTGGGTGTGATTTGCACATTATTTTACATGTACTGCACGTGCGGATAATTCATATTGAGTCATGTGTAATATACAATTATAACATATTATAACTGATTACGTATATATATATATATATGATACTTCAGTTCATGCATTTCCTCTAGCCTCATGTACAGTCCCTGCCGCAAAACGCAAATAACATTTATGCCCGAATCATCCATGTGAGAATGAGCAACCCCTGATGTTTATCTCTCCCGCTCGATTTCTTATGGTTTCTTGAGTTTGTGTGTAGGGGCGTGATTGGATGCCGGCCAGGAAAACTCTGCCATTACCTCTTCGCTGGCTCAGAATCAACATGGACGCTACAGCAAAACCTGTCCATCTTCAGAATGTGACATGATTGAAGAGATTGCTGATGCAATGAAGTGAAGAGCCCGTTTTGCAAAGGTTTTGTGACCGGTCTCGGGGTTCGCTGCATGTCCCGGGCCCCAGCTGAAGGCCTTCGGACAGATCCTTTCGGATGTGCGGCTCACCCTGACAAGACCAGCAACACGGCCATGGGTCAGCTCAAACACCCATGACGTAGATCTATCACGGGTCACCCACAAAATAGATACCAATCCTGACATGATGTTCATCCCCAGAAAGACTTGTCAGCCTTTTTTCGACCCTTTGGCCCATCTTTAGACCAGGTTTCTTTCTTGTTGGACATTCTTTCAATTTGTTTCCAATTTTATGTAGCTATATGATGCTTTATGAAGCTATATATATATATCAACTTTTGTGTAGCTAGCTATCGAATTTCCCCGACGTTTTATCGACGTAAATCGCTCCGCAGTCTGCGCTGCCCTATTTTGGCCTTGCAGAGCAGCTCAAAGGCCAGCAAGGCGCGCGCCAGCTCCAGGTCATCTGACGATCCCGTTGGATTCCAACCCGAAAACCATCCAGCGTTGGATCCATCGTTTGGATATGGATGGTTGGTTCCATCATTTTCCCATCCTGGTTGGTTTATTGCATTACTCATCTTTACTAACATTAGAATTATAATATATGAAAATGAAATGAAAATGATGGAAAATGCCTGTATGTCGGTATGTAGATATGTAGGCAGGACTAGGCAGGTATTTGTATGCATCTATTTATCCGTGTGTGTGTGTTTGTGTGCGCGGTACAATCCTGAATAATCCTGACAATGGTGTATGATCGCTATGGTTATAATTACGGATTATATATGTGGCATGCGGGGTTCATGATTGGGGATTTGACATACCACTACATAATTACACATACTTCTGTTGTCATAGTTTAATGGAAACCCGCTTTATCAGTGGGGTTTAGCATTGGGTGTGCCACTATATAAAATGTTCATACGATGTTGTAGCTGACATTGTAGCCCACTATATCCATCATACAGCTCCATATCATGCGGTAAACCCAATGATAAGGAACCTCCACAGCTTACCAAATGAGGTACGGCACGAGATTTTAAACCATGATTTTCAACCACAATAAGATGGCCAGGTAGAATGATGGGATGCTCAACCAAGTCCAATACGTTTCACGTTCCACCATCAGATTGGCTACCCATTCACTCCCTCCTATGGAAGAAAGGATTTGCACCTACCAAACGGGGAGTGACCATCCATAAAAATTATGTACACCATGTGATATTATTGTGGGATCAATTGTGGGTTTGCAACTTAGAATTGTTCATAGAGTCATAGAGTGAAGTGATATCTTGTTGGCGGTTTGAAAGGGGGACATTCCCCAAGGCGTAATTAAGATTGACTTTTAAAATGGAAATTACCCTTGGACCCTTAAAGGGAGGATCGGCAAAGTGAACAGTGGTTAATGATAAGAATTTAAGAAATAAAAATTTAATCACAAAGTGAACAGTGGTTAATCCCATTTTAAAGATTCTCTGGAAGAAAATGTAGAACGGTCTCCAATGCACACCCTGGGTTTTGAAATCAAACATGCATACCTAGCGGTAACGGCGGGAAAAAATGCCTCCTAACCATGTCTAGGAATCAATCTGACCCCCCAAATCAACACGCCGATCCACAGAAATCATCACGCCGATCCACAGAAAAACCGAAATCCGCTGCGACCCTCTTAACCCTGATTCCCAAATTGATGGGGTCTCCTTATTGTCATGCTGTCAAATACGGATTGGAAAAAAAGAAACCCGATCAGGTGGTAAACCCACTAAGAAACTATCCCCAAGTCATCAACATGTGTATGGATGTGTTTTTTTCACCATCCCCAAGTTTGGTGTCTTTATGGCAGGGTTTCCCACTCCTTGGTGATTCCTCCTTGGTGCCCCCCACTCAAGAGGCCGTTGCCGCTGAGGTCGGACTCACGCATGACCCACTCCGTCACCTCTCGTTTCACGGGGCCCTTGTGGGTCGCTTCCAGGAGATCCTGGCGACATCTGAGGAAATCATCCGGTCGATAGATCGATAGATCGATAGATTTAGATAGATATAGATAGATATAGATAGATAGAGATAGATAGAGATAGATATAGATAGATAGAGATAGATATAGATAGATATAGACAGATATAGATAGATATAGATAGATATAGATAGATATAGATAGATATAGATAGATATAGGTAGATATAGATAGATATAGATAGATATAGATAGAT
>Ga0126342_10023048_pt1 | contig 10226 bp, 10 predicted proteins | sample Cyp1metagenome_FD_92528 | JGI IMG/M metagenome (GOLD analysis project Ga0126342, IMG submission 92528) | Coral microbial communities from Lord Howe Island, Old Settlement Bay, Australia - Cyphastrea 1 metagenome | ecosystem: Host-associated > Invertebrates > Cnidaria > Coral ... | reverse complement strand
GTTTTTACCGTGGGGTCAAGCCAGGGATTCTATCCAGGGCCCTTTGGTCTCAGACCAGCTGGATTCTATCCCAAATCTTGGCTTAAATCCTTGGCTCCAGGCTAAGGTGCATAAGCAACCCCTATTTTTTTGTGTGTGTGTGTGTGTTTCGGACGGCTCTCGTTGTGGTGCTGAGCAGGTCTTTATGTGATGAGCTTGTTCCAAGCGATATGAAAACAATTTTCCTTTTCTGTGGATGCTTTGCGTTGGTGCTTGTGTGGAAGTTCGTCTGGGATGCTCATAGCAAGTTCTTGTCCGAAGATCTTCTGAGAAATTATCCTATAGATGTCCTGGTATGAGCTTCTGGCATGAGGTTCTGATGTAGTTTCCTGTGCCAAAACAAGTTTCTGATGCTGCAGCTACGAGAATGTCTAACCTGATCTGTTACTGTTCCATAGCTACTGTTGCTGGTATTTGGTAGAATGGTTTCACTGTTTGGGGCCTCTTGCAGGTTCCGGAAAAATTGCGGTGTCAACCGCGATGATACCTAAGATGAGTTGTCGGGTGGGGACCACTTCAGCCCCGGGAGGTTTGCAATGGCAAAGGTCCCTACAGATGCTTCAGTCACTTCAGGCCCTGGGAGCGCATGCAGGTCTTTGGATGCTCATGGCATATTTTGGGGTCATTTTTTTTCTCCTACGGAATTGGAATTACCTTGGCCAACTCTATTCCAGAAAAACATGTTCCGTTTTCTTACCCTCTCATATCAAAAAGTATGGCAATTTACTTGGCCGCAAACTAATTTTGGCTATTTCCAAATTTTCCTTTCCCGAAACCATAGCTCTTAGGGTGTTCAGCGCTAGGGTCCAGGTAGGTGAAACTGTGTGAATGTAAGCAAAGATTTGGAAAATTAGAACATGACAGAATCGAACAAACAAAAAAATTAAATCCCACGCTTGATTGGCCATTTCACGAACCTAAATTGGAGGTACCTACCATTATCCTGAAAATCCCATTGACTTAAAGTTGAACTATGGACCAAACAATGGGCCTAACTCTCAGGTACAGGAAGAGCAAGAAGGCCATCCCCCAGTTATAAGTTGGTTTACAACCCCATTTAACTACAGATATCAACTGACAGTGATAAGCCAACTTAGTGTTTGGGGCCCATAAGCCCTAAACCTCCCCATATTGCAGGTGACCTTTCCATCGGTTTTCGTTGTGAAAAGGATCTCCGGATGGCACCGGACCTCGTAGCAACCAGCGCAGCGGTCTCGGGGCTGGAACGTTTGGGGCGGTGGCAGGCGGGACATGAAGGGATGCGGAGCATATGAGTAACAGACAAAATTAGCGGAACACTGAAGTAGTATGGAGTGGACTTGGGATGTTCAAATGTGTGCGAAAGCCTTCACAACCGACAGGGGACGTACTTACCGACACCCTATTTTTCCATATAGCACGGAAGCACAAACCTTCACAACGGATAGGGGACCACCCACTTTAGCCATGTCCATTGCGAGTAAATAGTTTTGTCCGCAACTCATATATGTTTTGAGGAGGAAAAGTTGACCCATAGATATATGATATAATATTTACATGTAGTGTGCACATATGTATATATATATATATATATATGTATTTATTTATTTCTTGGAAGGGATTATCTTTCGTGTTTGGTAAGAAATTACCTGAGATGAGTAGAAACTAAAGAGTTTCAATTTCGGGTTTTGGGATGAACATGGACCGAAAGAACCTGCTTGGTAAACATAAAATCATGATTGGTTTTAAGGAAAACGGTTGTATCAAAATGTTGCTAGAAATGTCTTCCAAACTAGATGGCTGGTTAACTGTAGTGGGGGTGCCATTTGTATATATATATACACATAATAGACACATTTTTTTTTGGGAACGTCCCTCAATTTGTAAATTCGGTTTTATGACAGATTGAAGTCATATCAGAACCCACATGACTTCGGTGATCTCGGAGCTTGACCCTCACATACTTACGGATACGCCAGCCATGCCCACCAACCATATCCACCCTCCTTTTGCCGCACTTCAATGCACTTCATGGTTGTTTTACTTGTGGATTTATCGCACTAAACTAGTTTGGACCTGAGAAGAAGATACCGTTTGTTTTGCTATATGGGTGTGTCTAAACAGTTGGTATATCTCAAAAACAAACAGTGAAGATGATGAGCAGCAAGCGGATATGGGGTTACCCTATTTTCAGACTGACAAACGCATCAAACGTCTCTTTGACACAAAAGTGGCCCATACCCATTTGTTGGAGAAGACGAGCATGCAGGCCGCCCTGCACTTGTTGCAGCATTGCAGGGCTATTCATCTCCTCCCCGATGTGGTGCTGTGCCCCTGATTGCCTGGGAGTTGATCAGCGATTCACCCATGGTTCTGCTCGTACTTGGTGATCTATGTCTAGAACTGCATTCTGTCATATGCCAATTTTTGCTTCTATCGATCTATATAAATTAACTTTATATATATATATAATATGCGTCAGGTCTTGCATATCAATAGCCGGGTCTACTCTCAGTAGCATGCTGCGACAAGTCCGAATTTCCCAGAAGTTGTTGCAGGTCAAGCCGAAATTCCAAAAGTTTGGCGCTTTGGGTTTCATGAGGTCTCCGGCCTGTTGAAAAAATCGGGCATCGATTGGGTCGATGCACATCATATTTGGACCTTGGCCTTGGATGCAGTATTCAGCCAGCCTCAGCCCCGTGAGGGCCCCCCCTTGTACAGTTTGCTCCTGGCAGTGGCCAGTGTGGGACCCTTGTTGAAAAGCCATGGCAGACGGTACCATGTCAGCGAAGTTCATGAAGAGTGCCTTTGTAGGTCACTTGGATGAACGCTGACCGTCCGCTGACCTTGGTGGGGGTTTGCGGAGGGAAACGGGAAACCCAAAAAAAATCTCAAGGCTCCAGATGCCAAAATTGAACAGATCCGCCACCAAGAAGGAACCAGGGATTGGAACATATTGGAACGTCCGTACAGGAAATTGTGAGCTCATGCTCATTGATCAGCCATAGTACCTTCAAAATCACTTGGTAGATGCAGTTGGGGTCTGGGAAGCTGCATGAGTTCATGAAGCTGTTAGGGGTTCCCTCGCTAAGAGCGGCCTATCAGGAAATAGGATTTTATCGTATTTGTAGATTGGCACTGTAGAATAATGTATGATATATATATATATGTGTGTGTATCATTATATATTTATATAGACCAGTTGGAACATGTTGGAACCCCTTTGTTCGTGATGCAATGGTTTCATATAATTGTCCTACGCCAACAGTTTCCATCATGTCGTTGCCAGGATGGACCTTCACAGCTGGGGTGTACTACCCTCCTGACTTCGATGCTTCAAAGTTGATGCCTGTAAAGGCTGGGCATGTCAGCCAGGGCGGCCCTCGAGGTTGATACGGACAGATGTTTGATAGATTTATGGCCATTATTTAATTAATTGACAAACTGATTCAACTGATGGAAGAACATGGAACATCATGGAACAACATCTTGGACTTTTTGTGGGTGCATTTTTTTTTCAGATGACCCCATATTCGAGGATAAATATGGGTGTACATCTCAGAATGTCAACAATTGTTGATAGTAGTTGAGACCAGCCACTCAGTCAGCGGGATGATCCATGAGAGCCTTCTAGCAAGGCACTGAAGCCCAAAGGGCCGCAGATGATGAACATTCGCATGATGTTCCCCTTCACCATGGTTTGCGACAGCTGCAAGGAGTACAACTACACAGGCGGAGATGATGAGATGGGGGAAAAGATGATCAGATGGTTGTAAGATGTTGTAAGCACCGTTTTTGTGTAGCTTCAAACGATGGTGAACAGATCCCACTGGCAACTTCAAGGGTAGGACGTGTTATCAAATGCACCTGATCGTTGTTCATGGCTCTGGCTGCAGAGGTACCAAGTTCACGGCCAAAACGGAGCAAATCAAAGGAGAAAGCTACCTGGGCCTGAAGGTGCGACATCTTTGTGTGCTGAACAAATGTTGGAAAAACCATGGGAAAAGCGCAGAAACCATGCCAAACCTGGCAGAATCCTTGAATTTGTTGAGTAGAAAATTGCGACAGGAAACCCTGATTCGTCGATTCGGATGTCAAATCCATGGGCCTCCGAAGGTTTTTGCTTAAATCAACCCATTGATGGCGGAATTTGCTGATATTTGCTGGTTTTTTCTAGCCTGAGGCCGACTATGGGACCTTGACATGATCACTTCCCAGGGACTACCGATCAGGGCCACGGAATCTTGCCATGGCCGCAGGTGTACCGCTTCTATGGTCGTTGTCGCCATTGCTGGTCAGAGTTTACCTTCAAGACCGAGCCTGGACTGTGTTGATTGGAATGGTGGATTGGCAACGAGAAGTTTATTGGCCTTCCAAGCCCCAAGATCAGTTGCCAACGCCTTTTTCAAAAGGTTCCATGTGATTTCTGCGGCCGTGGGGGCAGAAAGTGAGCTTACTTCAGATGGAAACTTGTGTCATATATATATATATATATATATATATATATAGATAGTTAGACTTGCCTTACGGCTTGCGGACAAAAAACACATTTGTATAGAATCTTATTGCATCTTATTGCTAAATTGGAGACGAGCTTGTTCCTTCGTGTCCGGTGACGCACGTGACATCAAAAATCATCAATAACCAACCTGTTCAACAGAGCCCGCACCAAGGATCCCAAAAACTCCGACTACACCATGGAGTCTGGTGGCAAGCGCTGCTCGGTCTGCACTGCAGAACCCTCCACCTGCTAAAAAAAAACAACCAGCGGTGTGTTCACCTTCATTAATCCGGTGAAACATTGCTGTGATATGTTGTGACTCTGACACATGGTGATTTTTTGTGCTTTCCCATGCTTGCCCTGTTAATCCACGACACTTCACACATCGGAAAAAGCGAGGTACCTATGAGGCCTGGAAAGACGCTGATGCTATGGAGGCGCAGTTGAAGCAGGAGAAGGAGCAGGAAGCTGCCCAGGTGCGAGGGACAGACCCAGAAGTCAGCTCCTTCACCTGTCAATGTTCAATCGTAAAAAGGGCTGTGCCAGAGAGAGAGAGAGATATATATATATATGTATAACGTTTATATTTTTTGATATAATTATATTATATGTTTATATATTTATTATATATATAGAGAGAGAGAGAGATAAAGATATAGATATAGGTGGGTAGATGGGTGGGTGGTAGATATAGATAAATTTACAGACTCTGGCCTTTCCCCTGGTATTGAACCAGTCAAGATGAAGGATATCTAGACAAAGGGGGGCGTTGTCCATGGCCATGTTTCACTGTATCAGCCTATGAGGCCTGACTGGGTCGATGCGTGGGTGTGACTCACAAGTCAATGGTAAAATTATGGTTCCACGCTGAAAAAAACAAGCCGTGTTTCCGATCAAAGCGAAGTGAAGCAGATCAAATCACATTTTCTGGTGTTGGTATCATGCAACCTCCCACCATCTCCCACCATCTCCCACCTTTCTGGCTTTTCAAGCTGTTTCAACCATGTTCACAGGATCAAATGAAGGCCCTGGAGCAGAAGGCTGTGGACGTCCAGTCGGAGATGCAACGCTTAGAGGTGCAACTGGGAACTGTCTCAGGAAATGGTGCGATGTTTTTCTTGAAGGGACAAAGAGTCAAGGATTTGTGCAATTAAACTGTAAACCCCTGGGCTCCAAAGAATATCGACCTGATCAGCTAGGGTAGATTGTCATGGAACCCTCCAGGTGTGGAGTTTTCTGTGTTTTGGACAGAGGTTGGGTACCCCATTTTGGAGGTATCGTCACCGTTGGATGGTCGTTGAAGATGACACTCCCTAGTGGTTGGGCGATTTTCGTCTTACTCGGACGTCACCAGCTTGGGATTTCTATCTTCCAACACCCCTTCAGTATCCTTTGATTTGCGAAGAAAAGGCTGGGCTAGGACCTAGATGACTCGCGTGAAACAGTAGACTATGGCTGGCAATGAAATTCACTTCAATGGCTGACTGTCATACCCCAAGCATGTTACTGGTTGATACTGGTTGGTGGATTGGAACATTTTTATTTTTCCATATACTGGGAATAATAATCCCAACTGACTAATATTTTTCAGAGGAGTTGAAACCACCAACCAGGTTAAGATTGTGAAACCTGATCCAACCTTCAGTACCAATGTCCTTGTGACCATCAACCAAAAGGACAATTTGCAGGAACAAAGTTGGGGGGTTCAAGTTTCTGTTTCCTTGATTTAGCATCCTGTTCCCCACGACGGGACAATTTATGTACCATAGGCTCCGAAAAGTGATGGTTGATCATGATGTGTTCTTGATTTTGTCCATCATGTTTCACAGGTTTTCCTTGCCAAATTGGGACAAGCCCCCTCCGGAATTTGGAGCAACTCATGGTCAAAGCAGCCGTCCAGCTTGGTCCAGCAGGACCTTGATGCCATCCGCACCCTGAACAAGAGGCGTGCAACCGATCAGGTTGATTTTCGACCATGGGGAGATGTTTGATCTTTTACAAGACATACACCATCAACTAACATCACGACCCTGGCAGGTATGGGGGTTGAAGGACTATTTTCCCTAAGGGTTGGTGATTCAGGGTCTATGACAGTTGGAGGGTTAGTAGTGTGCATATTTGTTTTGAGGCCTAATTACCTTGCTCAGGGCTGCTTTAAGATAGCCATGCATACGTCCGCCCATTGGGCTGTTAAAACAAGAATCTGAATCTGGAAGATATGCCATGGCTGCGGCTGTCCCTAACTTGATGAACTTGTGTTGGAATTTCCTGGTTTGCTGTTGCATATGGCCCCTCTGCGAAGAGCAACCATTGGCATTTGTTTGTAGTTGGGTATGTTTGAAGGCTGGACTCATGAAAACCATCAAATTGTTTCCCCCAAAAAAAGACTGCAGACTTCAAATCACCCTTTGTCTCCGCCGGGCGCTGGTGGTGAGGCTAGGCAATCGGGATCAGAGCATTCAGTCCGCCTTGGATTACTTGTTCCAGCAGGAGCGCGGCTTGAATCTTTAGTCGGCCTTGTGACTTAGGAACTGTTTGGAATATGACCTCATTGACTACTATATAGACGTATATACGGCAACAACATTTAAATATGTGGAGGGCGGGCAAGACTGCGAGGCCCCGGAGGTAGTATGAAATACCAGTTCGTATATTTAAATGTAGTTACCGTATGTTTAAATGAATTGGATTCCGTATGTTTAAAATTGTTTAAATGGCCGGGCGGGCCAAGGAAAACCTTCCCGGAAGTAGTCTAAAATACCTGTTCGTGTATTTTAAAGTCCGTATATTTAAATGTAGATACCGTATAAATATTTGTTTTTCAGATTTTAGAGGGGTGGCCCCGCTTGACAATGAGTACAGAAGATGATGATCATTGGAATGCCAAACCGATCCCTCTATTATTCCCAAAAGACATCCTTGCATGATCTGGTTTATGTAGAATCACCAGCCACACATGGATCGAACCCAGGAGGTTTAAATCGTGGTTGTTCCACTTCACTGTTGGCCATGTTGGATTGCGAGGACTCTCAACGAAACACGGAGGAGGAAGAGATGTCGCAGGCTGAACTGAAAGAGTTGAAAGGCTTCAAAGAAGAGAAGGACACCCTTTGGGTCGACAGACTGACAGAATGGTTGGTAATAGATTGGTGATTGGTGTTTGCTGTGTATTTTGAATTATTTTAACATCTTCTATGCCACAAGAGATGCTAAAATTAGATGATTGTTCAAGCGGTCTCTAGGTTTTCAGCTGGTTTTTGGGATGCTACTGCTGTTAAAAAAGACATGTCAAATATGCTGCACAACTTTGTGCAGTTTTGAGCAGCTCACTGGTTGCGAGAGTGCTGTGGCAACACCCATGACAGCACCTTTAAAGCCGCACAGTTTTTTTTCGCATATATCATGTACTGTATATATAATATAAATAGATAAGCAAATAAGTAAGACACATAAATTCAATAAATAAATAGATAAATAAATATGTTCCGTTATCCTTTATTTACTTTCGCTGGAGAACTGAAGAAAGGACATTTCGCGGTGTTCTTTAGCATGGTTGACTATCGGCTGATTCCTCATTCTTGTTCGCTTTTCCGAGGACAAAAAGGAAGAGGCCGAGGCAGCAAAGGCTGAAGCCTCCAGTAGTTCCAGTCTTTTGGCCACAGCAACTGCTATGGATGAAATGATGGGGAAATGGAGGTTTTCTGCAAAGACCTGGGTGAATGGGTTTGTTATGGTTTGTTGTGTTTTGGACACGTTGATGAAGGGATCAGATTCCACTGAAGAGATGAAATTCCCCCAGACCTTGCTTGAGACCTCGCTTCCAAACCTTGTGTTTTAGGAGTGTTTCTGAAGTTAATCACGTTTTGTGAAAGTGGCCTTTGCAGGTTAGGCTGGCGCACTGTGAGAAGTGCCTGCGGCATGTAGGTGCATAATATAATCTTTGCAGTTCTGTAGATATGGTGTTTGATGTGTGTGTATACAGATGATTATAGATGCATGTATACAAATATATGTGTACATATGGGCACACGCACATACATACTTTTTTTGAAACACAAAACTCTACCTCTCCGTGCATTTGAGGTGCTACGCCTGGTTCAGCCATCCTTTCTGCAGTGCAGGCGGGGCGGCCAGAAATTGGTAGTGGGCTCGGGGAAATGATGATAATGATGATAATGATGATAATGATGATACACACTCGACTTATGTGCACCATATTTTAATACAACTTCATTTGGAGAATTGAGGACTTTTGGTTTTGCGTCACAGGAAACCACTGTTGTTCAGTAGTTTTTTTTTTGGGGGGGGTAGTCAGTAGTCAACCATTTGGTTCAACATGGTTAAAGCATCGGTTCTTGGGATAGTTCCGGGAACCTCGTGGAGGGCGAAGCCCGATTGGCCTATATTGGTGGGTATTTGATACGGCAGGGGCATGGGGTTATCATGCTTTGCTGCTGAACTTTGAGAGCGGGGTGAGCCCAGAAGATCCCATTGAAGGGTGTGGCCATCCACCACTAGCAATGGTTTCAAAAGGCCATTGTTCTGACGTTGACCCGTATGAATCCATAGTGATGTCAAAAAACTTGATCAAACTTGCTAGTTTAAGACTCTAGTTTGTTTTGCATAAAACAACTAGATAACATATCTGATTACCTGCCAACTTTGAGCAACCTTTTGTTGGTTTAATTCCCCATTTCTTATAGGGAACACAGTACCTCAGAAGGGGTTGTGGGATTCATCCTCGGCTAGGAGCGTGCTAGTGCTGCAGTGGCGAAAGCGAAGCCAAAATTCACGGTGAAGGCAAAACCAAGTACTTGGAAGCATTCCACAGATTGTATAAATCCCCTAACTGGGTAACTGATGAATAACCCCTTGTGAATAAACTGCTTCATAACTGGTTTATATTATATATACTGTATATACTGTATTTAACCAAGATTATTGATCACTACAGGTAATATCACTTAATATAACTGATGAATAACATTAAGAAGTCTGAAAATGTCCCTGGCTGACCTGCTGGGTTGCATCCCATCGTCGGGATTCTAGACAGATCTCCCTGCAAACTGGACGGGGTAAATGAAGCAGCTTGTGCACCGGCTCAGTTGCTGAAACTCCTTTTCCTCTTAGCGGTCCTAGCGGAGTGGTAACCTAATCGACATCAGCTCTGCTGAACTCCTTGAGAATCTTGAGAAGGCGATGAAGATAACATATAGGAACAACTTTCAGGGACGATTCTTGGGTGGTCACTCCTTTTGGGTGGTCCCTTGTCCAACTTGGTGGATGAAATGGATGAGTTTCTTGCTTCATGTTGGTAAATATATGGCCTCACATGGACCTCCAACGTTATTTTTCCCGTCGAAGGTCAAGCGAAAGGCTGAAGAGGATGGGGAAGGCCAGCGAGAGCGTGACAGGCGTAATAAACCCTGATTCATCAGACCCTGAAACCATCATACTATGTACTATAAAAACACACGAGTGGTATATATACCCACAGGCCCCTTGTGTTGCCCAAGCCCCGAATAGCGTAAATTACAAGGATTTTTTGTCCACACTATACATCTCATATAAATTCTCCCACCCCCGTTAAACTCTTACATTCATTGAAGATTTTCAATAAGGGTTTAATTCTCCCACCCCCGTTAAACTCTTACATTCATTGAAGATTTTCAATAAGGGTTTAATTCTCCCACCCCCGTTAAACTCT
>Ga0126342_10023047_pt1 | contig 10226 bp, 4 predicted proteins | sample Cyp1metagenome_FD_92528 | JGI IMG/M metagenome (GOLD analysis project Ga0126342, IMG submission 92528) | Coral microbial communities from Lord Howe Island, Old Settlement Bay, Australia - Cyphastrea 1 metagenome | ecosystem: Host-associated > Invertebrates > Cnidaria > Coral ... | reverse complement strand
TTTGCCAGACTTCGCCACCGCAGTCTGGACAGCACCCTGCACAGCACCCTGGGCTCAAAAGTTCGCCACCGAAGACCCCACCTTAGAGAAGTAAGAACCCCTATAGCTTGCCAGCTGTCTGGGGAAAAATACGAGCAGATGATAATTAACTATCATATTTTGGGGCACCCTCTTTTCAGGCACACCACAATGCCGTCATTTGAGTTTGTCAAGTCCATCCGGAATGATGGGAAATCTCTAGAGATTGTGCATAATTGATAAACCAGAAAAATTATTTTTTCATCTGTCTATTCATCCCGATGCCATAGTTCCAGTCATCCCCATGTCATGGAGTAAAACCAATCGCCCAAACAAAGACATAAAGATCAGTCTGGATGACCAGTACGAGTGGTTGGGTTGGGTTCATGAATAAGTATAACCATTGATATAGCCCTGCAATTGTATGGCACTATAATATTGACGCTGCTGTATTCTTATCATAAAATATCACAGTTTGGGAGGTAGTGTTCTTATCGCAATGTATCGTGGCTTTGAGAGTAGCCAGGTTGAGCGCATACCGTTGGATTCGTATCATAAATTATCATATATAGTTTTGAGGGTGGCCAAGGTAAGTACGCACCCTTCCTCCCTCATTCAAGACAAACAAACACAGACACACACTCACACACACAAAAAAAAAAACGAGCACGCCCATAAGTGCCCTTGTTCGAGGACTCCCTGTAAACGTATATATATTTATACATATGTACACATATATGAGCAACCAAACCCTAAATTGTGACATAGGATACCTGAACCATTAGTGCCAAAAAAATATGAATGGTATATATACTGTGTGCTTCAGCTAGTTACTACACCTTGCCACGAACAATACTGCGCCTTGCCACAAAAGGTGGGTAAATGGGAGGGTTTATATTATTTTGATTAATCAATTCTGAAAGGCTCCAGACCCAAACTCTGGTTGTACTCGCCGACGAACTGCTGACAGGGGGGTAAAGAGGTTTGGTGGGTGGGGTGTGTATGTGTGTGTATGGGGGGTTCTTGCTATTTCTTAAGTCTATATCAAATATATATATATATATATCAAACATATTTATTCAATTAAAATATCTATCAAATAAATGTCATAAAAATCTATGTATCAAAAAAACGAGGCGAAGGCCTGAAAGTGCGAAGCACTGAGCACTTGGTGATCCACCGTAGTGGAGGTGTGCGTCAGCGCCTTTGGTCGCCTGACATCCTGACAACAGGGGGGGTGCATAAAGAAAAAATTGTATGAAACACTAAGTACCAAGCCATATCTTCAATCCGTATAAAATCCACTCAGACACGGGGGCAGCATGGTTTCTCCAAGGTTTGCGGTGATTTTTCGTGTTCCAAGATTTGAGATTTGATATTTAAAAAATGCTAAAGAAAAAAAAAACGGCGCTCCTGGTGGTTGATTCCGGGGTCGGCGGCAGGGGCGGCAGCCCTTAAATATATATATATATTTAAAAAAAAAACAATGGTATTTACAATAGAATAGTGTCAAAAAATATGTTTCCTTCTACGTCTCTAATTCCGGCTTATGATTTTACAACCCTATGGATGGATTGTGAAACCAATGCAAAACAGGTGACAGAAAACACCACAGCGCACGTTACTGGCAGCATGTACTTTTGTCCCGGGCAATGCCAAACTTGCTTCGATTGATGCTCATAACCACATGTTGCGTCCGCCATCAAATTTGCTCAGGCTAATACTCGTAACCAAATGTCATGAGAGCAGAGCATTATTAAATAGGAACTTTGGCGAGCAATCATGTCGGGGGCAGCAAACATAAAACAGATATAGTGTGTTCATGTTTTTCGCTGTCACTGCTGTATGAAAATGGATGCCTTGAAAGGAAAGCCGTAAAGAACCTGTGCGCTATGCCCGGATTAGAGGCTCACGACTCCCAAAGTAATCAGCGCGCCGCTTTGTTGGATTGCCTTTGTTGCGACCATATTCTCCTTTCTGGCTTTCCAACCGTTTTCTTTCTTTTATCACTTCCTCTGGAAGCATGTCACCTTTTCTCTTCGTGCTTCGATAGTCTCCGCTGTCAATACGGCGACCTGTTGGATTGCCGGGGTTTCTTGTGCGTTCGTTCCCCTTCCATGTTGTTCATTCCGCGCCGTTCTGCAATAACATACAGAGGAAGCCTGTCACCCATGGCGAAGAGATATGCGGGCGGGTACGATGTGCAATAACCGACAGAAATTGAATCGAAAATGCTACATGGATACAGGAACGCGTTTTCTGACTTGATGGAAAGAGAGTTAAGCATGAGTGACCTTGTCCATCAAATTGCCTAAACAACCTGCCATTAAGTCCTGGTAGTGGGATATTGCACAACGAGGATATTAAACATTGACATGTATATATGAATGGCAACCCCCTTGGGCCCAGCCATGTGATAGTTTCAAGATTGAAGCTATTTTATCGTTGTTGGGAGGTACCATATACATATGTATGTATATATATATGTATATTTATATGTATATATATATACATATTCATACATACATATATACATATATATATATATAATCGAAAACAAACCATTCCGTCTCAGCTTGAACATCTGACGGCAAACAATTAAAATCGTATGACATCAAGATTACCAGTCGCGTTCGTGTTTGAAGCAGATGCACTGTCTACCGCTGCAGTTGCCACTCTCTAAAGGGATTGGACATTTCAAATGTCACCCTATGAACTCACTTCAAGAAGGCCTCTTGCCAACGCCCTTTTTGCACCTGCGGTAGCCGTGATGTTTGACCGTTAAAAAAATCACAGAAGGATGGCGGGTAAAAGGGAAGCTTTTTGTGTTCGCTGGGCACACTTGCATCTTGTGCCGCCAAGCAACGGAAACACCTAGGGCAGAATTGAGAGTGACCTCGGGATTTGTATGACTGCTGACACACCATCTCAACGCGGTCGTTCAAACCACTAAAATCTTCAGTCTCAACAGTTTCAACTTCACGCAACTCAGGACTGGACAGTCGTCGGTTCTAGCCCCTCCTTCGAATTGTGGGCATTTGTGTGCGACATGCAGTAGCTGTGTTCTGACTGAAAGCGGCAAACTTTGAACCCTACACACTACAGATTCACACAAAGGCATGGGTAGGTAGCTGGCATATCACTTGAACTCTGTTATGAAATAAGCACTTTACATTCTTAACAAATTGCAGCACAGCTAAGGCAACACATTCCACTGGTAGGCTAAGCATGGTCACATTGCAGGGCTGATCTATTCCATTTTGTTCGCTGCTGGCCTTTTGCATCACAGAGAGGAGCCGCGCCACCGCATCCTCATTGAATGTATCCTGCGCAGAACTCCCACATCATTCTGGACTTCTGAAAGATGTGGACAGCGGTGTCTTGTCGTGGGGACTGGAAAATCAAAGCGTAACTGCAAGATGTGAATCCACTTGCGAATGGGACATCAGGTAGCCACTCTCATGAAAGGTCCTCTGCGTCGCATCCCATCGCGTTCAACGTGCTGTGGTAGCACTCCAAACTTGGCATCACTTTTTTGGCCTTCTGCGCAACACATGTAGCAAAATTTACAAAACAATAAACAACTGTTGCGAAGGTTTGACAGCCATTTGCTGGCACAAGTTCTCAGGGCCTTCATGGAGCGCAACAATTGCTCCGCCATCCTTCGAACAATTCAATGGGCATCGTCTGAACACCAATCCATATGAAGGATCCAGGCAAATGAAGCGACTGAAAACAGATGGCAACATCCAATTCAGACATCCATTGCTTCCCTGCCAACATGGCGCCTGCCCTTCCCCGCAAGGCTACAGGCACAAATGGCAAACTGAGCAGACAAGACACCAAACTGAGCAGACAACGAACACGATCTCTGCGGCGTATGCTTTGCGTGTCTGTCTTGAATCTTTATAATCTCTGTTATATTCTGTTTATGTTCTAGTATGCTGTCTACCAAGCTTCCCAAGCGTCCCAAGCGTCCCAAGCGTCCCAAGCGTCCCCGTCCAAAAGTAGGGAGTGGACATTCCAAAGGTCGGCATCCTGTTCAACCGAGAGCTTTGGAGCTGCATGCAAAAGCCCAAGGGCCTAGCAGCTTAGCGAACACAGGCAGCAGATGAGAGGCTGCGCTTTATTGGAAGGCCTCTACCTTGTCATGCCAACAAATGTCGTGACATGTTGTGTCACCTTGCTTTGTCAAGTTCTCAAACAATGTGCCTCAAGCACGAACACAAACAATGCAGATACGGAGTGGGAGAAGACAAAGATTGAAAGAATATGATAATTATATGGCGTCGAAGTCGTGTCGCCTTTTCTACGAGGAGCTGTGGCATTGTGGCAGTCGCGAAGCCGAAAGGCCACCGTGCCACACATCAGCCCAGTCTGTGTGCTGGAAACATGGCAGTTTGAGCGCACTGAGCTGCAGACCCTCTGCCATTGCAAGCCTTCTTTGCAGGCTGGGCTGGAAAAAAACAGCATTTGAAAGAAGGGCCTTGTGTATAATTTGCACACAACACTGCGACACCTATTCCTCTGCTATTTGCTCACCTTCTGAGCAAGATTCTGGAGAAGAACGTCCCATGAGGACGCCACAATGCACACTGCAATGCAAGCTAATTGCTCACAAAACGTGAAGACGAACCTGGGGAGAACTTATGAAAATATTGTATACACGGCTAAAGACAAGATCTGCTGAATTAGGAAGCACCGAAACACTAGTCAAAAAACAAGACAAACCAACAAACCCGAATCCAGTCACATGAAACACTTGTGCGAAACAAATTATGCCAACAGTTTTGTACATGATTCCTGTGCTACCGTGCAGTTGTAGACTGTGGAGTGTGGAGTGGGGGGGAGTGCAGACTGTGGGCTTGGAACAGTAGAGTATTGAGGGTGGAGTGTTGAGTGCGGAGTGTAGTTAAGAAGAGGAGTCTGGTCTGGAAAGTGTAGAGTGTAAAGTGTGGAGGGTGGAGTTTTGAAGTGTTGGATTTCGAGTGGGGATTGGAAAGAGTAAAGTGTGGAGTATGGAGTGTAAAGTGTGGAGCGCAAAGCCTGTGAAGTGTGGCGCGTTAAGTGTGGCGTGTTAAGTGTCGAGTGTAGCGCATAGAGTGTGAGTGTGGAACTTAGAGTGTGGAGTGTAGAGTGTGAAGTGTGGAGTGTGGAATGTAACGAGTACAGTGTGGAGTGCGGAGTGTAAAGTGTAGACTGCGGAGTATGAGGTGCGGAGTGTAGAGTATAAAGTGTGGAGTGGGGAGTGGGGACTGCAGAATGTGGAATGTAAGCTGTGGAAGGTGGAGTGTAAAAGTATGGAGTGTAAAGTGTGGAGTGGGGATGTAGAGTGTCAAGTGTGCAACATCGGTGCAACCCCCCTGACGTTGCTCCGCGCCGGATTGCGGAAGCGTTGCGTATTTTTGAAACGCCATGTCGGTGGACTTTCAATATGTAGATGTATATGTGATCCATGATCATCATCATCACCATCATCATCGTCATCACCGTCACCGTCATCGTCATCCTCATCATCATCATCATCATTATCCTCATCCCTTCTGAAGATCAGTTGATGTTATTCCTTATTCAACATATTTGTCAGGGGGCGTGGTGGATTTGTTGTTGATCCCTTTTGAAGATAAGTCGATGTGATTGCCCCATTTCACATATTTGTCGAAGGGGCTGATGGATTTTTGGTCCCTTATGAAGATGAGTTGTTGTTATTCCTTATTGAACATAGTTGTCAGAGGGAGTGGCGGATGTTGATCTCTTGTGAAGACAAGTGGGTGTGATTACCCCGGTCAATGTATTTGTCAGTGGTTGTGATGGATTTTTGTCCCTTTTGAAGATAAGTTGATGTGACTACACAACTCAACATATTTGCCTCAGGGGGTGGTGGATTTTTGATCCCTTTTGAAGAAAAATGATGTGAGTACACAATTCAACATATTTGGGGTGGCGGATATATGAATACAAGACATATAAATTGATGCTATTACCCATTATTACCCCATTCCACATGAGTTGACACTGGTGATGATGATGATGATGATGATGATGATGATGATGATGATGAGGATGATCATCATCATCATCACCATCATCATCATCATCATGATCAACATGGTCATGATGATGAGATCATGATCGTGATCATGATCATGAGATGATGATGACAAGACAATGGTGATAATGGTGATGATGCCCATCATCACCATGATGATGAGGTCATGATGATGATGATGATGATGATGACGATGATGATTGTAAGTGTGGAGCAACATCCAGGTTGGAGTGTCAAGTGTGCAGTGTAAAGTGTGGAGTGGGAAGTCGGAAGTGTAGCGTGTAGCGTGCGGAGTGTAAAGTGTAGAGCGTGAAGCGTGAAATGTGGAGTGCACAGTGTAGTGAAGTGGAGGCTGCGGAGTGCGGAGCGTGACGTGTAGAGTGTGGAGTGTGTAATGTAGAGTGTAGTGTAGAGTGTGAAGTGGGGAGTGTGAAGTGTAAAGTGTGGAGTGTAGAGTGTAAAGTATAGTGCCTGGAGTGCGCAATGTGGAATGTAGAGTGTAGTGTGTGGAGTGTGAAGTGTAGCGTGTGGAATGTAGAGCGCGGAGTGTGACGAGTGGACTCTAGAGTGTAAAGTGTGGAGTGTGCATTGGGCATGTGAAGTGTCAAGCCTGCAGTGTTCAGCATGCAGTGTAAAGTGTGGAGCGTACAGTGTAGTGTGGAAGGTAGAGTGTGGAGTGCGGAGTTTAAAGTGCAGAGCGTATAGGGTGTGGAGTGTGGAGTGTAGGGTGCAAGCTGTGGAGTGGAGTGTAGAGTGTGGAATGCGGAGTGGGGAGTGTAGAATGTGGAATGTAAAGTGTGGCATGCGGAGTGTAAAGCAAAGTGTAAAGTGTATAGAGTGGAAAGTGTAGAGTGTGGGTTGGGGATGTGGAGTGTCAAGCGGGCAGTGAACTCGCAATGAGACTTCACCAAATGCGGCGCCTGCCACGAAAACTACCCTTCGCGGTTTCCCACACACTTTGCACGTTGTCACCACTTGACGCAGCGCTGACATTGCAATTCGCAAAAACGCGCAACACGACACGTCTAAAGTGCCTCGAAAGCGCTGCGCCTGCCGCAAAAAAATGCAAATCATCTTCTGACAGCATCTCAAAAGTATTAAGTATTGTGCCCGTCAGACAAAATGACCTTCGACGCGTTATGGTCGTTATGAAACACGTCGGAATGTCACAAAGTGCCACGCCTGCCACACACAACCAAATTACAACCTCTTTTGAAACCTTCAAGAAAGGTTTTGCAGCTTCCCCCATATGCACGGGGACACCACAACCAGAGAATCGAGACGAGACATGTCAGAGGCTCAAAACGAGCATTACTTCGCACGAGACGTCCTCAAATTTTCAGAGTTTGTAGCTACACAATCGACGTTTTCCTACGAGTTTTTTAATGAACCCCAAAAGCTGATTGATCGAAATCGATGTTTTGTGCAACGCATCCGTCAATTTTTTGACACGTCAGAAGCCCCACACGCGATTTGCGAGTTGTCACCACGTGACTTGCAGCCCTGACAATGCGATTCGCAAAAAAACATGCAGCGCGACACGTCTAAAGTGCCGCACCTGCCACGAAAATTGCATGTCATCTTCTGAAAACGATGCAGAAATATTGTGCCTGTCACGCAGAACGACTTTTAACACGTTATGAACCAATGAACCCTGTTGGAATGTCACCATGTGCCCCGCCTGCCACACGAAACGATGTTACGCGACGTTTGAAACCTCCAAAAGTTACAATTTGGCAGCACTCGCCAGAGGCACGGCCATAGCGCCCTCATCGCGAACGGTTGCAGACGGTTGCAGACAGTTTTGGTTGGTTGCAGACCGTCGCAGGCGGTTGCGGACGAAAAGCAGCGTCGAGCGAACACCTCTACACCCCTAAACGAGAACCCTTCGCTACACGCATCCGGGAAAAAGTTATGGCCGGCTGCATTCTTTAAATTTTGTTGGAAGAATATCGGAAAAAAAGACCGTTTAAGTTTAAGGTTAGCAGCAAAATCTTTTCCAACATCCAATGTCTTCCCCATCCGCCTTCTCCACACGCACGGAGTGCACTGGAGAGCGCCACGCAGGAGACACAACAGGCTCTGTCCATGTCTCGCAACCTTGGACTAATTCGATGACGCTAGATGCTTACCAGGATTCTTTACTTATTATCATGAATTATAGATATTCCTCCATTGTCCTATCCAGGGCGTGTCATTTCAAGGGAATCTCCTGTCGATTGCTGGGTTGCAACTGTGGCTACAGGATGTGATCCTGACTGAGTCCAAGGACAAGCATAATGCAGCCTCCCACCTAAGATTGCCAGTCACACCTTGTGCTTTGATGTCAGAGCAAATCTGGGCGCCACAAAATCCACACATATTCAAAAGAAATCGGCAAGACTAGCACACTTTGGGAGTTGCACACGTCTGCTTTTTTTCTATTTGCCAATCGGTGTCTTTGCTCCGGACTGGGCTGCAGGGACGCAGCAGTTGATTGCCTGCCACTCAAAACCCGCAACTCTGAAAATAGCAACGGGCTGCACCTGTCATCTTGAAATTGGAAACTGCCAAACTGACTGACATTTTTCCCACATCACGCAATGTCTGTGCGTCCGCCTTGCCAAACATCATTTGGTTGGCGGTGACACTCCGTAAGCGGCTGTCCTCCAGGAGGTGCAAGGCACGTTGCCACCTCAGGACTTGCCCATGTCCTGATGGCCTCTCGCATCACTGCTGACCCATGTGCTGTCAAGCCACGCGTTCTCATCTGAACCATCTCCAATCAATGCAGCGTACCTGGGATCACTCGAAAATGGCTTCTCATTTCCCCTGCGCTCCTAGCGCTCCTTGCGCCAATGACTGTACTGCTTTTTGACCAGAATGGAGATAGTTGGGCAAACGTGTTGAGCGCAGAAGCATGACTCCGTCCGGATGAATCAAGATTCACCAGGTCTCCCAACACGTGCTGATTCGGAGTCACCGAGTTCTCCACCATCTCCTGCCACAGAGCACTTCCGTAATCCGAGGGTGTTCCAAGAACAATCAAATTAGTGTAAATTAATCAATGTTCTGAGATCAAAAGATTCAGAGAAGCCACAGCTGCGCTACCCAGCTGCCAAGGCCCTGCCAAGGCCCTGCCCAGGCCCTGCCAAGTCTGTTTTGCTCCTTGAACAAATGGTAGGCCTCCTGGAGCTGCCCCAGCCTCAAAAGCTTGACCCTTTTGAAAGCTCACCTTGATAGATTTGTGCAAATTCATGTTCGGAAGCTCAGCAACACCTGCAACTGCACGGTCGGGAGTTCGCTTGGAGCGCCGGAAAGCGGATCACTTCGAGCGCCGGAAAGTGGATTGCTTGGAACGCCGAAAAGTGACACGTACAGACACATAAGAGATACATAGCCCTAGAGCTACATATATACACAGAGACATAGGCACATAAATGGACACATTCATACGTGCCTAGACGCTGAAGGGCAATGTCTCGCTTGTGACTCAAAAAACATCTCGCTTGTGACTCCAAAAGCATCACCATCATCGTCGTCGTCGTCGTCTTCTTCTTCTCTTCTTCTCTTCAACAACAACAATTAACAACAATTAACAACAACAACTACTACTACTACTACTACTACTACTACTACAACTACAACTACAACTACAACCACTACTACAACCACTACTACTGCTACTACTACTACTACTATGACTACTACTATGACTACTACTATGACTACGACTACGACTACGACTACGACTACGACTATACGACTACGACTATACGACTACGACTACGACTACGACTACGACTACGACTACGACTACTACTACGACTACTACGACTACTACTACGACTACTACTACGACTACTACTACTACGACTACTACTACTACGACTACTACTACTACGACTACTACTACGACTACTACTACGACTACTACTACGACTACTACTACGACTCCTGCTACGACTCCTGCTACGACTCCTGCTACTACTCCTGCTACTACTGCTACTACTGCTACTACTGCTACTACTACTACTAACTACTACTACTAACTACTACTACTAACTACTACTACTTACTACTACTACTTACTACTACTACTACTTACTACTACTACTTACTACTACTACTTACTACTACTACTTACTACTACTACTTACTACTACTACTTACTACTACT
>Ga0126342_10023046_pt1 | contig 10226 bp, 8 predicted proteins | sample Cyp1metagenome_FD_92528 | JGI IMG/M metagenome (GOLD analysis project Ga0126342, IMG submission 92528) | Coral microbial communities from Lord Howe Island, Old Settlement Bay, Australia - Cyphastrea 1 metagenome | ecosystem: Host-associated > Invertebrates > Cnidaria > Coral ... | reverse complement strand
AGGAGGAGGAGGAGTAGGAGTAAGAATAAGAGTAGCTGACACATCCAGCTGTTCTCATCGAGAAGGGTTGCCTGTGCTCTTGGCATCTTAGAACCCCGAAACTTCACTGGACATGTTTCGATTCAAAATTCTTGAGACAAACCTATCAAATATTATTTTATTTTCTCCTGTTTTAAAGGGATTCCTCTTTCTTTTCTTCAACTGCTTAAGTTAGTAGCACCGGCTGGCACTCTTGAAGCAGAAAAGTGTTCTTTCAAAACAATGCAAAATTCCTTCTGAAGAAAATCCGTTTAAGCAGAGAGGACTACTTTGCAAGACGCCACATTCAGACACATCGATTTGAGCGCAGGCAGCTTCTTTAAAAAGAGAGGCTCCCTCTAAGAAAACTGGACTTCTTGCAAACAAACATATTGTCTTTGTTCTCTCGAGAAGAGGTTGTTTCCTTCGAGAGAAGTTATTCCAAACAAAAGTGTATAAAGAGCCTCCTCTAAAAAGAGAAGATCTTTATTCAATAGGAAAGGCTTTTGAAAGTGTAGAATGCCTTTTCAAAGATAATATTTATCTAAGATGACAAGACTTCTTGAAGAAGGACAGCCCTGATGGAATGGATCATATTTGTTTAGGCAGCAAGACTTTCTTCTGTACAATAGATATTTTTCTTTATTTTTCAGGAAAGGATTTGTTTGTGGGAGAAATGCATTTTTTAAAAGAAACACATTCTAGGCAACTTTTTGAAGAAACTGAGACTTTCCTTTCAGAAAGGATGAATTCTTAGAGGTCAGAAAGGTAGATCATGGGGGGGTGAGCATATAGTTATATAGATGTATTTTGTGATGCTTTGTGGTGCTGTTGGAAGCTCCCAAGGAGAGCGGAGTCACCTTGGCGTTTACACCGCAACGAGACGGATATGGTTGGGCCATGATTTTGTCTCAAGCGCATGCCCGTAGCGCCAACAAGGAGACTGTGAATCTCCGTTTGGACTTTCTTCACTTCACTTCTTCTGCACCTTTTCCTTTTTTTCAGTTTTTTCTTTTTGTTTCGGTTTCTTTTTTTTTGTTTCTCTTGAGTTCCTTCCGTGCCATGGCCATGTCATGGCCATGTCCTAGATCCTTGAGGATCGTGTCACATACTTTACATCATCTTCATGTACGAAACCTTTGAGCTAGGAGATGGTCTACAATTTGACGGGTTCGTTGGGTGGACCGTTTCGCACACATGTAGCAGCAGTAGCAGGAGTAGCAGCAGCAGTAGCAGCAGCAGTAGCAGCAGCAGTAGCAGTAGCAGCAGCAGCAGCAGTAGTAGTAGCAGCAGCAGGAGGAGGAGGAGGAGTAGTGGCACAACTTGCAGCCAGCTCTTTGGCGCAGCCAGCTTTTTTTCCCTTACACGCTCCCCCTTGCGCAGCCGGGGTCGGCATATATATATATATAATATTCGAATGTAAATGTACATGTACATGTATATGTATATGTATATGTATATGTATATGTATGTGTATATGTATGTGTATATATTTATATACATACATACAAACATATATATACATACATACAGACATATATATATATGTAAATGTAAATGTATATGTAAGTGTATATGTATATGTATATATATATAGACATACACACACACACATATATATATATATCATTTGTGGGTTTGTGAAAAATAGGGTGCCCGAAAATCCCATGGTGGATAATAATTCAAATTGTTGGTTGGGGGTACACCTCATTCTCAGACAAACCCTATGGCCATGCATGGCATAAATGTGCCACGGCTGCGAATGAGGCCTGTCTTTGGTGGTTTTGGGCTGGCCCACTGCCGGTGTGCTGCGCTGCCTGCAGTTGGATTCTTCTGTGCCAGCGCAGGTGGGGTGAAATCATGGCATTCATTGCAGGGCTTAGGTCCAAAAAACTGGCGGCTGCTGCTGAGGTTTTATAATGTTTTTGCTATGTTTTCAAGTTGCAGAGTTGGACTTTTGGACAGACACCCAGAAAGAATCTGACTGGAAAAAAGGAACGTCCAAATCTGACGTGTCAACTTTTCGGTACTAGTTCTCCTCGGTGGTTCCATGATGTTCCATCGGTTTCGCCTCAGGAGCCCCGACTGCCGCGTGTCTCCTGGTCCACCATGCCGGGCTCAGCCTCGGTGCGAGGAGTTTCGCAAAGGCGCTGTGCCAAGGAACTGCCCAGTGCAGATCATGAGAGTATCGAAAATTGAACCAAATATCCAGATATGGAATGAAAGGGAATGACATGGAATGACATGGAATGACATGGGATAACATCTTCTCGGGGTCTCGGATTGATGACGGTGCAATCATTTTCCATACTCCAAACAACTGAGGCTGAAGAAACTGTGTCTCAGCAGCACTGTCCGGTGGAAATTGTACACGACAACGTGATTGTGGACGGGTGGTGTTGGGATCCAGTTTCGAAACGCTGTCTCTCGCTATTCTAGAGCAAGGGGATGTTTTTTGTTTATACATTTCGTCGAAACCACGTAAGAATATCAATTTGAGGATGTGTGGGTCCATAGAGGTAGCACAATGTTTAATCCCCTCATCAACGTTTGTAGTTTGGGAGTCTCACCAGGCTGATGACCAACGACGCTGTAGCTGAAGAGGAGATCAATCTTTTTGAGGAGAGGTCCAGGGTGCCACCGGCCTAAGGGCCAAGCCGGAGTAAGGTTGGCCAAAACGGAGCACATGCAACCTACGCTTTACTGATATATCTGATATGATTTGACCATGTGCATGTTTTTCATAGATAATGCACATGGACCACATGGAATATACATGTGAAGAAGTCCATAGCACTGCCAGGAAGCGAATGGTGGCACTGGCGCAGCACCGGCGGTGCCACCCGGGCCAGCGCCCAGTACAGCCATGGGCTGCATGGGGTTGGGCCACTGGGACTGCACGTTTCGGGGCCAAAATCCGGAAACCAATGGGTTTATCACTAAAATGGGAAAATTCGGAAAATAAAGTACTCCCAATTCCAATGGATTGTCACCATTTTTCCTTTTCAATGGTTATTTGGGATACCCTGATTTCAGACAAACCGAAATCTGGAGAAAGTCAACAATCCAGATCCGTCTGTGCCTTCTTTTCACCATGTTGGGGCAGATGTAGATAGATGGTGATAGATGTCTATAGTTGCCTTTGGGATGGATTGAAGCCCTCATCCATAATTGTCAATCTTGACCCATCTATAATATTTATCTTAACTTGCTGGATGTGTGTGTGTGACATCTTAAGATTTATCTTTCACTATTCACCCAGTAAGTTGCATTTTGATCAGCAGAATATTGTGGTTAACGATCTCAAGTTTCCCAGGTAGCTTTGACGCTGGCCGCAGTGCTGCGAGATGGTCAGCTCCTGGTGTGTTGGGTGCCTTGGCGATGATGGGATACACATCAAATATCTAAACCAAGATTGACATTTGGGGTGGTATAGACATGGACTGTATAGATATCAGAATGGTATTTACATTAACATTAACATTAATCATATGATGATAAGGGTCAGTGGTCGGCCGTTGTCATCGCCCCAAGGAACGGTGCCCACTGAACGCATGAGCCGTCTCAGTGCGCGCAGGCGGCAGCCTGGTGGTTCCGGCAATCCACCGTGGCAATGTGGGAGTTTCAGTCATGATAGTCATGTAGATGGGGAGTTTTTTCATGGTAGGGTGTGATTCAACCCGGAGGCTAATATCGGTATGGTATATCCGATGGAGCATCCATTTCTAGACCTCTGAATTTTGTGGATACCGACATGGGTCACCAAGATGGGATCCCCCTTTTCGTTCGTTGACCCCGCGAGAAGGACATCAATGCCCTGCAGATCCTCGCGGATGCTGTGCGATATGTAACGAGCAGGGCTTGCGCCTTGTCAGATCTTGGGTCAACAAGTTGAAGCAGCTCATGACTCCATCATCTACATGACCAGTTGACTATGTCCACTAAGAACCTTCACAGGAACTTTGAAATACAGATGAGATGATTCAAGACAAAGATACATTTGACATAAAAAAAACTGCGCCATTTTGAGATTCTGAAAAAAGTCAAATTCGCTGCAACTCTGTTGATCTTCGCCTTTCCGGTTCAGGCTTGCTCGTCACTGACTTGGCCTGGTGTCAGAAAAGATGACTGATGCTGGGTGTTTGGAGAAGTCCCGTTCCACGGAGTCATTGGTTACTGGTTGATTTGGGGGTTTCATCTGCAAAAACTGATGATTCCTCCAAACTTGGAATGGGTTGTCCCATGTTGCCCCCTAAACAAACTGGGGGTTCATGAATCTGGGTCAACATGCTGATTCTATGAGTTGGGGATGGTCTAGGCATCCAACATGCCAGGGCAGGGTCTTGTCCAATGCAAGCGGCTCAGCAGATCTCACTCCGTGCCGCTCTGGTTGCTCAAGTGGAGCAGGGGCCGCGGGGCGGCGGGCCTGAGCGTCCAGCGGGCATGCGGCGACCCAACAGTGGGAGGGCCAAGTGAAAGTTCATTGAAATCCATTGAAATCCTTTGAACCTATGGCCCATGAAGAGGATGATTTAGATTCTGATCATTGCTTTCCAGTAATGACCTTCTTCCGAGCCGGGAATTTCCTTCGAAATCGTCTCAGGAGATTCCCATGAAATGACCAGCTGGTGAGGTTTTGCTGCCCTCACACAAGGGTAGGTTTATTGTGCCTTTTGGCTTGAGTTGCTGGGACGTGGTCTCCAGCGCCGCTGATCATGGAAACTGTTCACTTTTTGCTTCCCCCATGGTTAACTCCTAGTGAAGATTCGTGAACCATTGGGGTGACTATGGTATTTCATGGTATTTGATTAGGACCTGGACTTGGAAAGGGTTAATGCCGGTTGATCATCTCCCAGCATCTCCCAAGGTGCAGGACTGCGGTTTTCGCGGCGAAGAGAGGCGCCAAGCTGATCATCCCACAGAGCCACAGAGTCACGACACTGCTAATCAGCCAAGCTGATTTGTAAGGACAACATATGACAACTAAAGGGGCAGGAGATGGCAGGAGAATGATTCCATTGATGATGCTTGGATATGCTTGAACTTGGGATTTTGACGAGTTACCGCAATGTTTTTCTTGCAGGTGCACCCGGAAAAAGGCGCCGAGCGATGCGCTTGGAGTGACAGGGGGCTGAAAGGTGCCTTTCTTCTAGCTAGCGACTAAAGGTCATGGATGTAGTTCGCTTGGGTGAATGACCAAATGACTTTCAAAATCAACAACAGCAAACATGCACAGAATTCTGACATCATATGACATCCAGATTGACGGTTGAGCATCCTCGATCCCCCTTTGGCGCTGGCGCCAGGCCGCCATGAGCCCATGACGCTGGCCGCGGCGGTGCGCAGGGATTCGCAACGGAGTTCACACATAAATGGGGGCTAAACGGCTAAACATCAGATTGCATAGGATGTTTGATCATGTTTGATCACTTTTGGTGAGTGCCACTGAATATCAATTTTTTTAGGCAGCAAGAGCTAAGATCCCGATTTTTTTGGGGCCAATATCCCATTTCTGCTCGCAAGCCAACTGTCCATGTTCTCGCAGATCATCGCTGCCAGCAGTGCAGCGCAATCCGCACGGGCTGCAGCAACTCTGGCAGGCCTTGTTGGCAAATTCAGGGTATGGGTCAGTCGTCATTTTAAGTCATTGGAGCTACCAATGGACCCAGAAATTCGGTCATCTTGAGCATCCAACCATCCAAGAACTATCCAATTTGTGGGTCCAAACATGGTCCAACCATTTCGGCCCAGGATGCGCGGCTACGGATCAGTGCTTCAGCTCAACTTGGGCGGACAGACTTGTGGATCACTTTGGGACAAAAACAATCCACAAAATCATTGGTCAACCTACAAGGACTATGGATGTGGCAGAACTTAGCGTTTCAGCATTTCCAGCATTTCCCGCAATTTTGTGGAAATAATACGGGGCGCACGGTAGCGATTTCAGATATGCTTTGATACATTTTGATACTCTCAACAATCTATATAATTTTCCAATATTTTCCACGTCCGCTTGGGTCTGAAAATTGTGCCCTTCCAGAAATGTCTGGCTTCCGATAGAGGCTCCAGCGTGGCCCGACCAGCGGAAATGTGCTGCTGCACCGGGCCGCACCGACCATCAGGTTGGGGGACAAGTTTTAAGCACTGAAAAAGCGACCTCAAAATACATGGTGCTGAAAATCAGGGACATGAATATGGAAAGGATCCCATTTTGCTTAGGTTTGTGAAAGATTCTACAATATTTGTGTAGTTTGTTCCCAGATTGAGGAGTGTGGCAGACAAGGTGGAGAAGGGGAAGTGATGAAAGAAAGTAGCTTTCCAGCTTTTACTTTTGATGCGAGGGTGTGGTACAAGTTGTGCTGTGTCAGATGTTGTTTGGTTGTTGGTGGCCCCTCTGGTTTCTAGGAACAGGCACCAGCAACACGAATTCAGCAGCAGAGCTCAATGTGAAGACATGGCAGTTTGTTCCAGCACAAAAGTTACGCCAAAATGAATGCGTGCACATGTATCCAATGATAGAATCATAGACTTCTTGACATGGTAGAACCGACCATGTTTCTGTGCAGATTGTGCAGAGTAACCCTCTGTGCAAATACGAACCAGCCATGACTTATATTCCCGAAAGACATCAGCATCCCGCCAGGCCCAAAACTGGGAACCGACGCGCCAGTGCACCAGCGGTGGCAACTTGTTGCAAGTTGGGCATGGTGTTTTTCCACATTTTTCCCGAGTTTCAGAAATCGCTTGCAGTTGGTTTTCCAAGATGTCATTCTGGGTACACTTTTTTACATCCCCATCATAGTTGGTGATGTCAATCCTATTCCATTGGTTCGATCCCAGTCTAAGTGGAAAAGAACTGCGGAAATCGAAGTCATTTGTCTTTGTCCAAAAATGGAGGGCTTACACCGAAATTATGGCGATGAAATGTGGAACAAATGATGTTCTAAACTTCCAAACTGTGTGATTTTTCTAGGTTTTCCTCCTTTCCTCCCATTTTTTCATAAAAACACCCACCAGTAGAGACCTTCTCAGGCAGCCAAAGTCGAGGGACAGCCTTCGGAGCTTCCGGTGGTGCGCAGCCCACCCAGTGCTTCCAGTGCTTCCAGAGGCCGCAGCTGGGTGATGGATTTGCCATCACTATCATATTTTTGCAGGGTTACCTTGGAAGCAGCATTACGACGCACTGGTTAAGTATAATGATTGATCGTCTGACCTCTGATTGCTGGTAGTGCTCCCCGTGTTCTTGGGGACGTCCCCAACTTCTGTTGACTGCATCTTTTTTGTGCCAGCACACGTGGTGAATATCTGGAAATTTGGTGAAAGTGATTCAAACTCCTAAGGCTTCCCATATTGAGCTTTCAACTTTCTGTGAGACATTGTGCATGAGACAATTGTCATCTTCCAGATTTTGATTAGACATTCGAAATTGAAAACCCGTTGGAATATGTTGGAATATGTTGGAATATGATGGAATATGTTGGAATATGTTGGAAGATGTTGGAATATATTGGAATACGTTGGAATATGTTGGAATATGTTGGAATATGTTGCAATATGTTGGAATATGTTGGAACATGTTGGAATATGATGGAATATGATGGAATATGTTGGAATATGTTGGAATATGTTGGAATACGTTGGAATATGTTGGAAGATGATGGAATATGTTGGAATATGTTGGAATATGTTGGAATATGTTGGAATACGTTGGAATATGTTGGAATATGATGGAATACGTTGGAATATGTTGGAATATGATGGAATATGATGGAATATGTTGGAATACGTTGGAATATGTTGGAATATGTTGGAATATGTTGGAATATGTTGGAATATGTTGGAATCTGTTGGAATATGTTGGAATATGTTGGAATACGTTGGAATACGTTGGAATACGTTGGAATACATTGGAATAGGTTGGAATAGGTTGGAATAGGTTGGAATATGTTGGAATATGTTGGAATATGTTGGAATATGTTGGAATATGTTGGAATATGATGGAATATGTTAGAATATGTTGGAATATGATGGAATATGTTGGAATATGTTGGAATATGTTGGAATACGTTGGAATACGTTGGAATACGTTGGAATATGTTGGAATATGTTGGAATATGTTGGAATATGTTGGAATATGTTGGAATACGTTGGAATAGGTTGGAATAGGTTGGAATATGTTGGAATATGTTGGAATATGTTGGAATTCGTTGGAATATGTTGGAATATGTTGGAATAGGTTGGAATAGGTTGGAATATGTTGGAATATGTTGGAATATGTTGGAATATGTTGGAATGTTGGAACATGTTGGAAAATGATGGAATATGTTGGAATATGTTGGAATATGTTGGAATATGTTGGAATATGTTGGAATACGTTGGAATACGTTGGAATACGTTGGAATACGTTGGAATACGTTGGAATATGTTGGAATATGTTGGAATATGTTGGAATTCGTTGGAATATGTTGGAATATGTTGGAATATGTTGGAATATGTTGGAACATGATGGAATATGTTGGAATATGTTGGAATATATTGGAATATGTTGGAATATGTTGGAATATGTTGGAATACGTTGGAATACGTTGGAATACGTTGGAATACGTTGGAATATGTTGGAATATGTTGGAATATGTTGGAATTCGTTGGAATATGTTGGAATATGTTGGAATATGTTGGAATAGGTTGGAATACCTGTTGTCATCAATTGTGTTTGGAAAAACAACTTATCCCAGGTCGCCCGGGCTTGGATGCCTTGGCGGTGGCTGCCAAGGCCAGGGAGAACGCCAAAACCATGGTGCCTTGGCCTGTCCTTGGGGAGATGCGGCTGGTTAGTAAGGAGAATCCCCAAATGGCCTTTTTTCAGGTATTTCCAAGTGAAATATGATAATTTAATATAATTTACTCTACTTGAATCTTGAAGAAAGATTGGACTATCTTAGAATGAAGGATTTGAGCCAGGAACGTGGTGATTGAATATGACATATGACGATTGAAAGCTCTTGAGGGGAGAGCAAAAGAGATAAGGAGTGATTTGACCACTTTACGGACAAAGCAGAGGGGAGTTCAGCAAAACTTGTAAGATTTGACATGGAAACCAGTGAATCCTTAAGATATTTCTTTGAAACACCGGGTGTTGGAAACTATCCAATCATGAGCACCAAACCGACATTTGACAAGCAACAATGGGCAAATACGATGCGAGGAATGTACTGTCATTTCGAGGGTCTTGAATTGTCTTGGTTTTAGTCCAAGTTTGTCCCTCATTCAAGTTCGCAAATAGGGCACTCGTATGGTTAGAAAATAATTTTCCAAGTTTTTCTCCGATTGAACTTGCCATGGTATGCTGACAGTCAAACTCATCCCATTTTTTAATCAATTTTTGGGCACCCTCCCAATTCTGGAAAGGCGGTTGGCCATTGGTTTTACTGAGGACTCCTGGGCACCTGTTGACTTCTTTGACGTTGTGGATGGCAACTCGCATGAAAATGGCAGTGTCAGTGCGCATCACAGAGTACATGGACCGGAGATCTATAGGAAATGTCCACATTGGCTGTGTCTATGAAATAAAAGAACATGCTGATGAATACACTGGCTTCTACGAGTACTACAACATACACACGCATATAATCGCATATATATATAATTAATGTGTGTGTGTCAATGAGTCAATGAGTCATTTAGAATTATTTACGATCTTGAGATTTAGATCTTCATATATTTTCATATATTTTCATTAAATTTCAAGAAGTTGTTTTCCAAAACAGCTCAGCAGTTGTCACTTTTCCACAGTGGATGAGCATGATGAGCTGCGGAGGTGCCAGCTGGGGTTTGCCGAGGCACGGGCTGGGGATGCGCAGATGTCGGTGCCGAATGACCCAGCATGGAGAAATTAAGTACTCCGAAAATCGACCAGGGATATTGTATGTGTGTATATATATATATACGTATATATATATACATTGGATTTAAAAATGAATATATATATATATACGTATATATATATACATTGGATGTAAAAATGTATATATATATACACGTATATATATATATATACATTGGATGTAAAAATGAATATATATATATATATACGTATATATATATACGTATATATATGTATATATATACATTGGATGTAAAAATGAATATATATATATACGTATATATATATACATTGGATGTAAAAATGAACATATATATATATACGT
>Ga0126342_10023045_pt1 | contig 10226 bp, 5 predicted proteins | sample Cyp1metagenome_FD_92528 | JGI IMG/M metagenome (GOLD analysis project Ga0126342, IMG submission 92528) | Coral microbial communities from Lord Howe Island, Old Settlement Bay, Australia - Cyphastrea 1 metagenome | ecosystem: Host-associated > Invertebrates > Cnidaria > Coral ... | reverse complement strand
TAGATAGGTAGGTAGGTAGATAGTCAGAGAAAGAGAGAGAAAGAGTGAGAGAGATCAAGCACCTTTCAGTCCATCAGTGGCTTCGCTCTGCCATCCCGGATTCACAACAACCAAGCTCTCCTACAGGTTTCCTATTTTTGAAACTTCAACTTACCCGTACTGACCATCATTCCATTGACGTCGCGACGTGAAGTCGTGTCTTCATTCTTCCTGCAGAAACTGCTATGGTGCATTTTGATAAAACCCCCTACTGGTCATTGGGAATCATCATCCCTTAAATATATCCAAATATGATTAAACAGTGTGAACATATCTGAAACTACCAACCAGTCGATCTTCCCACAATTTTGCTGAACACCCAACTTAGATTCAAATAGAAGCATCTGGACTGCCCTAGTTCTGCGAACAAGGGGCCATCGACATTCTTCGACCAAAGCCCGTCACATCCACCCTCAGAAATTTCTGGCGACTCAAGTATCTTCCTGGACAACAGTTCCACTCAACACATCAAGGTAACCCATTTAAGTTCCACATTAAGTGATTCAAGATGATCTAAAATCTAAAAATGGTCCAAGCCGTCCAAACCCATTCACCATAGTTTTATCCCAATTATACCCGCCTGTTCGGGATCCCAAAACACATCAGATCCACAGCGAAAACCAGGAGTTCGAGGGCCGTGTTTTCAATTGTCAATGGATTACCCTCTGGTAAACTAACATAGCTATGGAAAATCACCATTTTCAATGGGAAAACTCACTATAAATGGCCATTTTCAATAGCTATGTTAGTTTACCAGAGGGTAACTTAACATGAAGTTCGCAAGTTCGCAAGTTGCAACAATGATTCATCTTGCCACGGTTCAGAATGATCAATCCCAGAAATCTCATGGCTGAACAGCAGCGTGGGGCATCTTTCCACTCCTTAAGAACATGTATGAAGTAAATATATGAGGAACATAGGAACATCATTCATCATCCCAGATACAGTCTGATGAAACATAAACCCAAATTTCATTGCCAATTTCTACCCATGGCAAACATGTGAAACCACGGACTAGTTGTGTTCGTCTAGAGATTTTCGGTACCTGGTTAGAGTGTTACATGTTCATGTCATTTTCCCATGCACTCAGTTCATGGATGTGGTTGGCAAGTTATAGTTATAAGTCATTTATCCCCATGTCATGTTTGCCATTAATACAATTATATAAGTATACAGTAATTCACCACTATAATTAACCCGACGACATTAAGCCACTACATCCCTATGAATATCACCCTTGGGAGGCTCATCCTAGTGGTCATAAGTCCAGCTACAACTGGACATTGACATTACCTATACCCCACTTGCAACTGGGGTGAATTGTTCCCCACTTACGATTCCCGGCAAGTGCGCCACCGAGTCATTTCTATCCAATATCATTACAGTAATACACTTAACCAATTATGACAACAATTCAATGGCCATTTTAGGAACCTAAATTGGAGGTACCTACCATATATAAGGCCTATTTTTCAGGCATAAATTTCAGGGAATATCCCCACAAAATATGGCCAGAAATATAGTACCAACGCACCTCCATTTTAGGATCCTGAAATTCCCATTGAACAATTGAGATATATTATACGTTATGATCTATTACTGGTCACATCCATCATATCATCATATATCAACCCACCATGAAATCCCCCATGAAATCCCATCCAAATTCTGTCCAAAGTGACGTGAGGTGCTTCTTTGGCGACGCGGGTGCCGACTCCTGCGACGGCGACGTGGGCACGGGGGGTGAGATTCTGGCGTGGCAATCTAATAAATTTAACCCATGATTCATGATTATCCTATGAAAGTCCATGAAAATCGCCCATTATAGATATATACGTGTATGTGTATATATATATATCATTCTCCCCATCTTATGCATATGGTTGTGGTAGGTTATGGTTAATTATCAAACCCCTGGTACCCGAACGCTACCCTAAGTCATAGTTGGTGACTGGATGGTAATTCCCCCGGTCGTATGGTAATATGTGGTTTTGACCCATCCCCATATCCATAGAATCTATATCACCATTTCATGGGGATTTAAGGCGAACATGATGGGATATGCGGATATACATTATATATATATAGCAAAAACCGTGTGGACCTTTATCTAATTCACTAAGCTCAAATTCAACAGCTAAGGTTGAATTTTCCAACCCTTTTCTATGGTTGTTTGGGAAGAAAACGACATTTGCTAATTTATTCTAGGCTATTTAAAGGTGTACTAGCATGTGCACACATACTTGACCAGTAGGCTACTCACAGATACTTGATGCAAAACTATTTTAATACACATATAATACATATAAATATAAATAATATTGTATATATATATATATATACAGTAAATACATATATATATATATATATATATATTCAAGTTCATCTGCTGGACTTGTAAGTTGCGTTTCTTAACCTACGCCAGAGATCCTGGGCGATGTCCACAAGAACATACCTATTTTTACTCATTATGGACGACCAAAGATTGACCATGGAACAAACTGAAATAACATTTGTAAATCAACCGAAATATTTTGCATAACGCACTATCCGGGATTAGATTTGACATGTTTTTACCCATCAAGTTGGTTGGGGTGCCAACATTCTACAGTATGATCCAAACGGACATAGAAATGCTGATGGGATGAATGCGTAGGGCAACCTCGGGGCTTGACCGACACAACATGGAACACAATACCATGATTTCCTGTTCGGAAATAGTCCCTAAATATATAAATATCAAATATCCATAAATGGTAGATTTTCCATATATATATATATATACGCGCAACGCCTGGGCTTTGCCCAGGCGTTGCAGCGTAGAGGGTCCCCATTCCCAATCAAATCTGGTTGCAACTCTGCATTCCATTGGGAAGATCAACAGCGGTATAAGGGAACATAAAAAAAAAATCACCCCCATTAAACTCTACATTCAATTGAGAAAATCAACGAAGGTAATAGGGAATATTAAATCCCACCCCCGTTTAACTTTACACTCAATTGGGAAGATCAACAAAGGTATTAGGAAATATTACAATCCCACCCCGTTACACTTTACACCCAATTGGGAAGATCAACAAAGCTATTAGGGAATATTAGTCCCACCCCGATTGAATTTCTACATTCATTGAAGATCTTCAACAAAGGTTTCATTCTCCCACCCCCGTTGAACTTCTACATTCATTGAAGATCTTCAAACAGGGTTTTATTCTCCCACCCCCGTTGAACTTCTACATTCATTGAAGATCTTCAATAAGGGTTTCATTCTCCCACCCCCGTTGAACTTCTACATTCATTGAAGATCTTCAATAAGCGTTTAATTCTCCCACCCCCGCTAAACTTCTACATTCATTGAAGATCTTCAATACGGGTTTAATTCTCCCACCCCCGCTAAACTTCTACATTCATTGAAGATCTTCAACCAGGGTTTGATGATGATGATGATGATGATGATCACGATGGTGATGATGATGACGATGACGATGGTGATGGTGATGATGATGGTGATGATGGATGATGATGATTATGATGATGATGATGCTGATGATGATGATGATGATGATGATGCGTTGCCTGTTGTGGTTTCGGTTCCGGGCAAAGCCCAGGCATTTGCCGTATATATATATAAATATGTGTGTGGATACTTTGAATTATAAAATCATAATTGTTCACAAACCTGAAATAAGGCCGTTTGCTTTGGTTACAGCACCCCAATCCTAACCATCATTCCAGTGACGTCGCGACGTGAAGTCGCACTGTCATTTATCAAGATGGGCAAGATAAACCATAACTAGTTGGTGGTTGGTGCTTTCAAACTCCCCCCAAAGATGGTGTCATTGGGTACAATCATCCCAGTCACATTGTTGAACATACAGCGTAATTGAAGCCACCAACGAGGTTGTTTAAGTCCGATCAATATTGTCTTCCAACCACAAAATTGTTAGGTTTGTTTGTTAGCTTCACCATGGAATTCTCCGGACATTTCTTCTGTAAACTACTCAAGGCCATGATTTCCTGCGCGACAGCGCTGAGCTCTCAAAATTCAGAAAGAACCAGATACAAATTACATAATTTTGTATATAGATTTTGATAGATATGACACATCATTGCTAATATTCACTTGATAGGCTGAACAACACACTTCCTTCTTGAGAATTGATATGTGTTTCCTTTCATTTATCCCACAAACAAAAAAAACATCCTCAGGATCTATAGGAACATATGCTAATAAAAGCAGACTTGAGCCACACCTTGACTGGTGACTATAAACAATTCTCATTGATCAGAATCACACGAGGTGCCGTGATCAAAAGATATCAAAAGGTTTATATATACTTGTAACCTGAACGACCTATTTATATATATATATAATTAAATAGATATAGTCAGAGCCTAGTCTGAAAGCGCCACTTAAGGGCGTACGCGTAAGCCACAGCTTTCCCTTCAGCACACAAAGTATAAGTCGACGCGCAGAGAGTCTCTTCTGCCAATGTTTACGCGAATTCATGCCAACATACCCTTTCGGCTTCTTTAAAAAAAAACGACATATCCCGGACATATCCCTTGATACTTGATATCCAATTAACTCATTTAAATTCCAATGATATCCCATGTTTGATGCTGCTCCAGTTGCGGTTCAAAGTCCTCCGGATTATTGGTCTCATGTTTTTTGGATGTAGCCGACCCGGAGCGTGAGCCTTGTCGCCCTGGAACGGCGGGAACCGCAACCCGGGGGGCCCGAAGATATTGCTGATACACCCTGATAACATTTGATAACCACCCTGATACACCTATAAATTCTGTAAAGTCATCACATTTGACATGTCAGATGTTCTGAACATCCCGGATGGAAAAAACGCGAAAAAACGGTTGCGCGATGTTTGAATAAAAACTTCGCACAGCACCACAGCGCTGTATATATTTTATTTCAAGATATGGCCGTTAAATTTCCGGGGATTTTCAAGGTGAAATTCATGCATGTATAGCGTTTTGCAGGGAACATGTTTTTCAGAGCGTCTCGTTTTTCCCTTCAGGAGTGCAACTTAGCATAAACGTTACTGCCCCACCCCACTCAAACCACATGACATAACGCAGAGAATCTCTAACGGGACACATCTCTAGCGTAGGATCAGCTGTACAAGTTAACATGAACGTTACTGCCCCACCCCAACCCACCCCACAACATAAGTACACCGTGCTTAAAGAGTGTGCAACCACAGGCGCGGTTTCCACCCCGCTAGCATAAACATGCTAGAGAATCCTTAGCTGTTTTGTGAGTGGCATAGGCATAGACATTCAAATGTAGATTGATCGACCTTGGGCTGTTGGAATACACCCACCCAAAGAGTTTGGATACAGTAAATTAGGGGGTTCACAAGTAAGTCATGAGTGATCCCCATAGCACCATGGGTTTCAAAACGAAAATGATCTGAGTTTGGATGATTTGGGGGTACCCTCATTTTAGGGAAACCTCTAAATACATATATATATATATATATATACATATATATATATATGTATATTCAGCTATACCAAGCACATAGCACTTTAAGAATTTGAGGGGCCCTGGAATAGGATTGCCAAATTCTTAAATTACTGCGTACACGTGAGGTTTGCAATTCCCTTTGCGGTTCATTTGTTTTGGTGGCGTGACCCCTTATGGTCTTATGGGATGAAATCAGGCTTTGCAGAAAAACAATTTTTCAGGCTGCTCCGAAAAAATGTTTTTTCTCGCACATGCTTGGACTGCTTCCAATCCACCAAAAACATTGGATAGAATTGAGAACCTGACACATTTCATTCACCAAATAACTTGAAGAAAACTTAGCGACACTGGCCTATGGGATGAAATTGGGTTTTGCAGAAAAACAAGTTTTCAAGCTCCGAAAAGAATTGCTTTTTTCGCACATGCTTGGACTGCTTTCAATCCACACTCATTGGGCTACAGGACCATTGTGCTACAGGACCCTTGCCTCCAGAGAATTTTGCCTTCTTATTCTCTCTCTGCGCTGGCTGCGAGGGGCTGGGGTTGGGCTGGGCTGCGGTTGCGAAAAAACAATTTTTCGCAACCTGAAAAATTGATTTTTCGGCACTGCCCTTGTGAAGCTCAGGCACAATGTTTCAGGCTCTGACAAATTGTTTTTTCGCACTCCCCCTGAAAGATGAATGGAATGAACCCTTCTCGCGGGGATTGCAGGGGTCAAGCCAGGCACCACGCAAAAACAATTTTTCGCGACCTCAAAAATTGTTTTCGGCACTGCTATTGTGAAACTCAGTGACAAGCCCAGCTTTGCAAAATTGTTTTTTCGCATGCCTCTTGTTAGATCTGCCAACTCCACCTCGTTACCTCGCTTTAGCTCGCTCCGAATTGCGCAGATGCATACAATACTTAGCCAAGAATGCTCTAAGAATTTGAGGGACCCTCGACCTATTGTGGTGGAAATTTGCCTGCATTAAAAAATAAGAATTTGAGGGACCCTGGGCCTCAAGCTTTCGGATTCTTAACCAACTCTCGGGCTGTATCAATGGACACTGTCGAGAATGCATGCAGCTTTCAAGAACGTTTGTTTTTCAATCTGGGCAGGTCTGACAGTAATGAATTCACAACTCAAACGTGATTTCTTGGAATCATGTTTCCTACAATGCGGGGCCCCCTCAGTTGTAAGTTGGTCATATCAACCCTATATGAATACTGTCATAAGATGTCATAAGTATACATAGAGATTTCGTAAAATGGAGGGGGTACCTCCAAATCATCCATTTGAATGGGATTTTCCTTTATTCTATAAACCATCCATTTTGGGGTACCACCATTTATGGAAACCCCCACATGAGCATCATAAACTATAGTGAAATTAGAGTTCTGTGGCCCCCAACTTTGGGATTTCGGTGGATTTTGGGTGGAGCCAGAGAGGTCACCATTTCGAATTTGCCCGGTGAAATTGCTTTGGTCCGATTGTTTGGCGGAGAAACCTACAAATCCAGTGGATGATGGAACCTTTTCCCCAATTAAATGATATAGCCATTGCGGGGTCAATTCATTTTTAGTCTAAATGGAGCAGGAATGGAAATTTGCACTAAACAAAACGCGCAGTCCCTATCTTGGAAGTACAAGAGCCATTCCAATTGGTACCAACTTCGCAAATTCTGGAGGTTCCTAACTCGGCCCTTCAAGTCTTCACAGGAGAACATAACCAAATGGGAATCATTCCACTAGCATTGGTTTAGATATGGTGATAAACCCACTTAATGACAACTGGTGATAATCCCTAATATATATATATATATATTATGATCAGTAATGAGCAGGGTATTTACCATGTACCTTACATGATCCACTAATAGTTTAATGGTTAACTATTTGGTTGGATAATTCAACCATGAAAAATTCGACTGAGAATACAAACCTATAGCTGAGGGTCTAGGTGGAAATGTCGAAGCCACAGGACTATCCAAAAAACTGTGTTGGGATATGTATTTTCTTCAAGAAACCTTGACCCTCAGTTGACCCATGTATCAAATATATGATATGATATGAAATTATTGATTCTAACATGACTATGTGTTTATTGGCAAATTACCATCTGGTTACTTAACGTAGCTATAGGAAATCACATTTTTTTCAGTTCGGTAAATCATCATGTTTATCATCTATAAATGGGCCATCTATACCATACCGAACTGTAACAAATTGCCAGAGGCTAATCAACACTAATAACCACTATTTGCCATTAATAACCACCATTAACCACCATTAACCACCATGTTTATTGGTAAATTATCTTTTTCAAGGTTGTTTTTCGTAGCGCGTGCAATGTTCAGCTCCATGTGAGTCGGTGATATAATGGGTTATACAATGGAGAACGGTATTTCAGGAAATTGTATTATTTGGGGAACAATGGCTTATAAATTTATAATAGGTTATCTGAGATATAATGGGGATACAATGGGATATAATGTATAATGAGCAATAGTATGATATCTGAGTTTGTGAAACAAATGGCTACGTCACAAAATTGCAAATCAAGTATATTCTAAGAAAACATCTCATACTGCATTGGAATTGGGCGTCCGACACTTGCTGACAAAACATGACAAACAAATATGTTAAATTATGTTACCTTTTTGAAAGGCAACGGGGCTCTCTGAAAGGTAACACGGCAAAATTGAAAACAAAGATGGGGATGGAACATCCCGGGTTTGTAAACAATTCCGCCGGTTGTTGAGACATGGACTTAGACACTTGTTGACCCCCAACTTGATCACATACCCTCACGTATCGTAACGTATCTATCGAAAATCCACAATTTCGATATTATTTTCCCATTAATACCATTTGTAGGGGATTTCCCAACCAGCCAAGTTTGATTACTGGAGGTCAAAACTTAAACTTACTGAAGATTCGGTGTTGATTCGCCCAAACTTAATGTGTCCTAAGTGTCATGGTACTTTGCCACTGGTGTGAAGGTCGCTAGATGCCGTTGTCTTAGGCTAGGATTTATAAACGCCCAGTTTACAGATAAGGAGTGGCATCAGTAAACTGGGGTAGCTGAGTGTTATACTAGTTAAATTTTCAGATTACTGATAATCAGTTTACTATAAGTTTATATACAATAGTTACTTATTTGTCACTGTGGGGTAACTCCTCAATTCCACCTGCAACTGAAATTCACTGGGTCAAAATGCAAGTGATTAGAGGGCCAACCGCAAAAGATTCTAAATCCGGGGTTGACATGTTTGAAACATCCCAGATATCCCATCAAATCACCGTATCAAAATAGATGGTATATGTAAATGCATATATATATATTTATTATTATCGTTTTATTACATATATATAATTATATATATATGAAAAAAATATGTATACATAATGCACATATCTTCCGAATACGTGCGGATTTGTATAATTTCACGTGGACACGAAGAGATCACCCCAAAAAATCAAGGTCCGACCTCCACTTTTGGTTTTGCCCCCATTCCTTGGAAAAGCTGCGCCCAGTGCGGCCCCCAGTGATGTGAATGGTGGTTTTTAAATCCATGAATACTATAGACTATAGTGCATTATAGTATACTACAGTTATCAGATTTTACAAATACTATAGTACATAACAATATAGTTGTGAAGAAATAAATATGAGTATTACAAACCATGGTGAAATGATGGAGTATATTGGAGTTCTTTGAACACCAACTTAGCTATCGTTTGGGGGCCTCACTTTGTGGGCCCCATCATTTTAAATGGAGGATTTTCCAGCCATGTTGAATGCCCCCTTTGGGTAGAGGCTGTTCACCCAGTTTGAGGATACTCAGAATCCACTCACAACTGCTGGGGGATTTCACCCCATATGATACTCGATGGGGATGGTTCCATTGGGACCTGAACATGACTGGTTGGTGGTCGACCTACCCCTCTGAACAATATGAGTTCGTCAGTTGGGATGATTATTCCCAATAAATGGAAAAATAAAAAATGTTCCAAACCACCCACCAGATGATGATGTGTTTGAAGCGGATGTCGAAGCCCTCGAAGCCCATATCATTACTTAATCCCACTGGTCGCTTCCAGTGATCTCTGGAAACACAATATTCTCAATCCTAAATACACCCACCACCTCAATTCGACAATGTTGTGCCGCTAAAGTGATGTTGGTTTACAAACCCCATCGACTAGCTCAATATATCTACCATAAAGCCTAATCATAGTAGTTATATGGGATTTATGGTAGATATTCATCTGGTAGATATTTATATAGTAATGTATTAACTAATAAATCGTGTGTCGGTATATCAATATATCTACCATAAACCCTAGTCTATGGGATATGTCAAATATATTATATTATATTATATTATATTATATTAAATTAAATTAAATTAAATTATATTATATTATATTAAATATCTTATATTAAATTATACCAAATCATATTATATCCTATTAAATTCAATCATCTTATATTGAAACACATTACATTATATTATATTGTATTATATTATATTAAATTATATTATATCAGCTAATATTATCTTATGTTATATTGTAGAATGTTATATTATATTAAATCAAAACATATTATTATGTTACATCCCAAAAATATTGTATTATTTATAAGGGTATATTATGCCATATTTTTAATATCATGTTTTAATTTACTATATTTTATCATATGATATTAAAATGTATT
>Ga0126342_10023044_pt1 | contig 10227 bp, 2 predicted proteins | sample Cyp1metagenome_FD_92528 | JGI IMG/M metagenome (GOLD analysis project Ga0126342, IMG submission 92528) | Coral microbial communities from Lord Howe Island, Old Settlement Bay, Australia - Cyphastrea 1 metagenome | ecosystem: Host-associated > Invertebrates > Cnidaria > Coral ... | reverse complement strand
CATATGCCAGAAGATATGCCAGATAGAATGTCAAATAGAATGTCAGAAGATATGTCAGATAGAATGCCAGAAGATTTGCCAGTAAGAAAATGTATAAATGTCATGGTGGGGATCACAAGAAGTAAAGTATTTTTTTTTCTGTAGCCTCAAAGTAGCAAGTCCAATAGAGAAATATATAGAGGACATAATGAGAACGGAGGGATTTGGTTGCTTTCCCTATGTTTTGCAGACCAACCCATGCGCAACCCAGCTTAAATCACTTTTCTAATGGTAGAATAGGAAGTTGTAATCCATTCACCCAGGGTTCCCAAGGAAAACTGGGTTTCAAATAGAGCCTCCCAGGCCTAAGAACGGCGATGAAATCACTGGTTTTGTTGGATTTGATTTCCAGTATATCTATACCACATGCTGTATGTTCTTATTTCCCAGTTAATTATCATTGATAGTATATAACATCTCGATAACGTGTACCGGTTCACCACCCGAACAAGTTTAAAATGACGTCGTTCCAGTTCATCCAAATTCATGACGCCAACAAAGACAGGGAAAAAGAAACGTAACTTTCAACAATACATATCAACCTTTGAATCAGTTTCAACAATACATATCAAACTTTGAATACTTATCAAACTTTCAACAATACTTATCAACAACAACATTTTTCAGTTTTTGCGAAATTCATCGTGCGGCGTTTTGCGAACTTCCCCAATGAACTGCTGATTTCACCTCCCAGCATCAAGGAAATTCGCGAACCAATGTGAGGCCCCCGGCCACGATAGCTAAGTTGGTGCAAAAAACTCCAATAACTATGGTTTATGGTGCTTATAACGAACTAGTTACTGGGGCTTTTGTTAACCAACTTATATCTGGGGGGCCCCACATTGTACTGGTTGGTGGTTGAGCCACCCTTCTGAAAAAATATGAGTTCGTCAGTTGGGATGATGATTCCCAACTGAATTGGAAAAATACAAACCACCAAGCCACCAACCAGCAATAAATTTATCATCAGCCATATATATATATAAATCAACTATATATATATAGATTTTATTTTATCATCAGCTATATAATTTACCATAGTAGGCACCATAAAATCCAACAACTTCCATTAGACCATAGGTGAAATGATCACAGGAGAACCGTTCTGAAACCCAAAGCTTTTTTCATGGCCGAAAGGCATGATGGTCCTTTTCCTTGGCTGCCTGCGAAAAACGGAGAAAAACAACGGTAGAAAACTATGTACCCTCTGGATATTTAACATAGCTATGGAAAATGGCCCATTTACAGCTGATTTTCCCATGAAAACTTCCATTCATAATGGGTTTTCCATAGCTATGTTAAATAACCAGATGGTATAACCAGAGGCTAATGTATGGCTAATGCTGTTTAAGTGATTCAAAAAAAAGGAAAGGGATTTGGACATGGAAATGTTGTTAACACAAATAGGCATTCAGCAAACCATGGGGGTTCAGCACAAAAGAAACTTGGGATTGAAACCATCAAAGACGGGGATACCCTGGAATCTATTTCCGGAAACACGTAAAACGTCGTTTCATTATCAACTATCAATCATCAACATGGTTTTCAAACAAGAAACAACGTGTTATCAAACCACCAAAGATGGGGATGGATTAAACACAAGAGGGGATACACAAGCATAAAGATACTTGTAGTTGAAGTTATGAGTGAAAAAACACTATATACCCTCTGGTAAACTAACATAACTATGGAAAATCACCATGTTCAATGGGTAAATCCACTATAAATGGCAATTTTCAATAGCAAACTGTTAAATTACCAGAGGGTAATCATACTTATCAGGATGATGTCACATCTGATGGAGGTAAATATCATAGTTGAACCAATTTCTAAAATCGCAACTTCGCACCCAAGTACTGTAGAACAAACAGAGCTTCCCAGCATGGCAACCAACAATTGCTTTCTGCTTTCAAGCACACATGAATCACAAGTCATGGTCAACCTTGGATACCCTACATTTAAAAGAATAAGAAAAACATGTTCTAGCTGCTTAGCAGATTCAAGTCTTAATACGTACATATACGTACCCACCCCAGATTGACTCAAACGCACAAACCATGATTGTCCTTGATTCAAACCAGTATGGTATTCCATCAGACATTTTTTGGGTGGCGCCTCATGCAGTGGATAGGGCAAAGTTTCCAGCTTTTGCAAAAGCATTTCCTGAGCCGCAGCCCCGAACCCTGAGCTGAACCATGTGGATTTCAGCATTTCACCAAAACACAGGGCCGTCAGTGATTTTTCAGCAACAAACATGGTCATTTGACCTTGACCGACATGGTGTTTCTTTAAAAAAAACACCACTAACTAAGAAAATCAACGAGCTTAAACATGTTGACGAAAAACATCAACAAAACATAGACGAATTGTTTCATCAACAAAAAACATGTTGACTTAACCGTTACACTTAACATCGTTTGTTTTTTTCATCGCCAAAGGATTTCACCAACGAGACGACTTTGGATGATTTTTGTTTCCGCAAGTTTTTGATGCTCCGAAATCACGGAGCCCCGGAGCCATTTTCCAAGCTCCGGAGACTGCTGGTACCTCTAATTTTTGAAAATCTCGAACCCCAATGCGAACCATGGTGCTGGTATATTTACCATTATTTATTTACAAAACTGGGTGATTTATGGGGTAAATGTTGGTGTGCATATTCCAGCACCATGGTTCGCATATGGGGAAATGAAGGAATGTCAGACCCCCCAAGCCTTTTTGATTGGTGGCTCATCCCAGGAATCGGCATACGGAATGGGTTACAATGTGGGCTTCCCCCCCAAAGTCAAACGAGTTGGTTAAACAAATCCCATCTCACTATATAGTTAAAAAACTACCTGGCTCACTTTCTTTATATCTCATGAATTTCAAGATTGTTTCCACCAACATGCCTGCCATCACACCACATCATCCATACCAAAGTGACCCATTCTTGAAAATATGTGCGAACCTTTTCACCTCAGCTGCGCATTTGTCGATCTTTTCTTGGTCGCATTTCAAGAAGGGGCGCTTCAGAACGGAAAAGGGTTTGTTTCGCTTGTTTCTGACTTGGTCGCAGTAGATTTGTACCAACAATCTTAGCATCCATTGATATATATATATATCCATCTGATTGGTGGTTGCATATATATATATACCAGGAACATATCGAGAAAGGGTTGTTGTTGTTGTTGTTGCTGTTGCTGCTGTTGCTGCTGTTGCTGCTGTTGCTGTTGCTGCTGTTGCTGCTGTTGCTGCTGTTGCTGCTGTTGCTGCTGTTGCTGCTGTTGCTGCTGTTGCTGTTGCTGTTGCTCTTGCTGTTGTTGTTGTGGTTGTTGTTGTTGTTGTTGTTAAGATTTCATCAACTGCATATTCTGGGATTCCAACATCACCAACAAGCACGTGTTGTTTATAGTACATCAGTATACTATGGTCTGTACGTACGTTTGGAATTTCACCGCAACCACCGGTGGTTATGTTTTTTTTGGGGCTAGGTGGACTCTGAATCGCATTGGTTTTCCGTAGAATGTGGGCCCACAAGAAAGCTTTAGTCGGTTTATAAGTACAGTAACTTCTAGATTGTGGATAGAAACTTCATCCATTTAATCAGCATTAATTGCCATGCTATCTATCCTCTGGTAAGCTAGCATAGCTATGGAAAATCACAATTTTTAATGGGTAAATCCACTATAAATGGCAATTTTCCTATTAAATTCATGATGGAAGCACATGGAAACCAATACAGTCAACTGGGTGAAACATGGTCAAGTTATGCTGCAAATCGCCTGAAAAAACGGAGCTGGATCAACCCCATATGATGATCAAATTAACAAATTATATCAAATTACCAAACTGAAGTACAAGCTGATATCCCCTATAAACCCTAGCAATATATATATAATTATATATATATAATTATATATATATGATATGTGATGGTTGTGATGCTTGTGATGCTTGAACACATGTTATTGAAAACCTATTAACCTGCTGCTCCCCATGTGTTGGATGACTACCTCCAATGACTTGGATGATGAAGATTTGGGGGTAGCCCATCGCAGGTGGCTTCTTCTGCAGGTGGCTACCTATCCTACGAGATGGCAAGTCCCCCACGTCATGTTTGTTGGTTTACAAACCCATCTATCTATTTAAATATATATATATATAGGATCATGGATATCCCCTATAAACCCTAGTTATTGATGTTATTGCAATTGTAGCTACAAACCAAGTTAGCTATCGTTTGGGGGTGCTGAAAATGCTTGGGAAACTCTTAGGAGTGCGGATACCACTAGCTCCTGGGCTCCCTTCTAGCTGCTAGTTGGACCAGTTACCAAAACATGCAATCTTAGACTATGTGAAGAAACTCAATCCCTTGGGGGGTCCAGTTCTTTAAGAACCGGCCCTTAAAAACAAACCAAGGATTTTTCAAACGAAAAAAATCTGAGGGGCCGCTCCGCTCAAAATCCAAGGGTCTAATGTCCATCATCATTTCTTCATTGCAGTAAGTCAACGCGGCCTGGCAACGCGGGGCCCACCAAAAATGAAAGCTTAGTGAATTTTCTTCCAATGTATTCCAAATAGTTTATAGCAATTATAAACTATAGTTAATGGGATTGATTAAGGTTTTTATAAAAGCAAATAGCAATTATAAACTATACAGTTTATGGGGGTCACACAGCAAGTTACGACTGGCCCCGCTTGTGTTTATTTTGGACAGCACTTTACTGCACTTTCCTGGCCTTAACACCGTTCTTCCGCAAATCCTGTGGCGGCCGAACAACAAGGAATGAGCAGGAGATGGGGATGTTGAAATTGTGATATAATTACTGTAGTAGTTATCCACCAAAAATACAGTAGAAAAGAAACATGATAATACGGGAATGCAGTAGTTTTACCAATAATGAAATGCATTTCTCCTACCATTTTTTGAAATGATACTCATAGATATGCCGATAAATGTAGTGGTTCACCAGCAAACATAATTAATAGGAAAACCATACCAAAAAACATACCACTAGTCTATGTAGTGGATTTTATTGTTCCATCTTTTTTAGGGTTTGATATATTATTCCAAAGGAGAATCAAAGAGTAGCGCTCACACCCCAACAAAAGGGGCTTCATAGGCTCCTTTTTTTGCTGCAGTTGATGTGGCTTGATGATGCCAAAAACATATGGTGGTTTCCTAGAATAGGAGTACCCCAAAATCATCCATTTATAGATAGGGATTTTCCGTGATAAACCATCCATTTCGAGGTACCCCCGTTGATCATTTTAGGAAACCTACTATAGGAGGGCCTTGATAGCCTTAAACTGTTGTTCCAGAATTGAGTATCCCAAACCTGGCTTATTGTCACTTGAAGGTTCTGCATTCCATTGGACTTGGGAATATGTTGCAGGAAACACGTCTGGTGTCTGGTAAACTTTGGGGTATGTTTTGAACATTTTTTTGTTGGACATGTTTGAGCGCATGGCCAAAAGAAAGAAACCAGGGTGAAACAGCGGACATTTCGAAGAACTGACTCCCCAAGGGGGCAATTGTGAGGTCCAAGTACTTGCTGAAAGGATACGGCCAACCCATGAAGACTGGGATCATACAGGGTGGTGCCAGTTCGTGAACGCTAAATTGGTGCGTTTATAACTCCAATAACTATAGTTTTTGTTGGTGATATATCGAACTAGTTAGTTGGTTTATAAGTCCAATAACTGTGGTTTATAGGTGATATATCTATAGTTAATAGGATTATAGCCAATGTTTTTCACTGGGGGGATCACCACCTTATAGTTGGATCCATTTCATCATGAAAACAAAAAGGGGAACTGAGCCCTTGTGACAGCACAGTTCTGTGAAGACCCGCGTTCAGCCTAAAACCTTGAAGTTCAATCTTTACCACCGCATTCATTTTCACTATACCTCGTAATTTCGGCCCTTAAGAATTGCACAGGGAATAAAAACTCCCATAACTAATTGGTTATATATTATTATAAACCCAGGTCTAACTGTTCTGCTTGGTGGTTGAAACCCCTCTGAAAAATATGAAAGTCAGTTGGGATTATTATTCCCAATAATATTTTGAAAAAAAAAACATGTTCCAAACCACCAACCAGTGTTTATGACCATAGCTCCAAAGACATAAGATTTTCCTTCCGAAAAAACATGCTCCGGGTTGGTCTGCCTGGTGCAGCGACTAGATGAATGGGTTTGTTTCCAGCCCGTTATTTGGATGTAGCCCAATTTACCCTCTGGTAAACAAACATGGCTAGTGAAAATGGTGATTTATAGTGGATTGACCCATTAAAAATTGTGATTTTCCATAGTTATGTTAGTTTACCAGAGGGTAATGTACAAAAAACACCATTAAACATCATTGAACCACCATTAAATTTAACCTGATATCCACGTTTTATCTTCAGTTTGTTCCTGGTTCTAGGCGGTGATTAAATTAATAGCAGTATATAATTTTCTATGATCGAATCAATCAGTAACTTTTTACCACTTGGATGTGCACCCCACTTAGTAACTGCACTAGAAACCGACTATGAATATCCTATGATATATGTATATATATATATATAGATAAGAACTGTGATATCGTACGGTTACAACCCACCTTATAGTATCCACATTAAAAGCAAAGAACAAATATGCCGAAAAGGATCAATTTCCAGGATTACGACAGATTTACAGTATCTTTTCCCATCATGTCCTACATATGTATCCCTATGGATCCAGCGGTATCTTCTTAGGAAGTGTGACCGGGGTGTGATGACTGGGGGGTGTCAACCGTACCTTTTTAGGAGGTGTTTGGATCCGTAGGGTATATATATATAATCCAATGAAGAATTGGTATAATAGTGGTTGTAGTGTTTTATTTGTCTTGTAGTCATAGTTAAATATAATCCATTATAAACTAATTGGATATACTCCACATACATATATATATATATTATTTGGGGATTATTGTAGAAATCCTTCTCCTAAGTTTTCCGCCTCATCTCAAGACCCTGGTGATTTTATTGAATGAATTTGTTCATTTGGGGGCTCAAATTGGCGATATTCCAGTATGTATATATATATATACTGTATATAATAGTGGTTATAATGGCTATAATAATCAATTATATAATTCATATATATATATACACATAATATATATATTCTCCGTGGTTCTATAAATATAATTATATATATATCCATTAATCTATTTATATATTATTAATCCATTAATCTAATGAAATAATTCACTGACCTGAAATAAGGCCATTTTGGGATGAAGGGAGAACAGTGAGGCAGTGAGGTCGTTATCATTTGCCCAGATTAATCTAGTAGTTAATGTCAACCCTGGATTAATAAACACCAAACGGCTGTTTGATTGGGAAGGTGCCAAAAAAAAGTATCATATTATGACTATTGGAGGAGTACCCCCTAATTAATAAATCATGGTTTAGCAAAATCCGGATTGTAATACAATAAATTAAAATTAATATAATTGTTCTAATTGGTTTATAAACCATAGTAAGTATAGATATATCACCAACAAAAACCATAGCTATTGGAGCTACTTGCAGCAACTTAGCTAACTATGGGGCATCACCTTGTAGTTATGTAATATCTCCAGATAATTACTTGGTGGCTCATCCCACGAATCGTAAGTGGGTTAGTTCACCCCAGTGATTTACATGGGATTTTTGGAGCGGGTTAATCCACTGAAATCACTGGGGTTATAACTCACCAAGTATAATAACTAATATATAACTAAGTGTATATATACACATAATTATCCAGTATCCAAATATATATATATATATAACTAAGTGGGATGAGCCACCAAGTACAATATCTCCAGATAAAAATTTCGCGCACCCGTCTGGGAGTCTGGGCCTGGAAGATGTGACCCAGCGCTGGATCCGCCTCCAAGGTTTCCAGAAGTTGCGTCATGGTACTGCTACCTGCGGAAAACCCATGGGAAAACCATGGGAAAACCTCGGGATAACATGGGAAAACCATGGGAAAACCATGGGAACATGGTGATTTAACGATTTCATGGGATTTATAGCGGATTTATAAGAGATAAGTTAAGGTTGAACGAACGGTTGACTGGTTGACGGGTTGACGGGTTAGGCTTTATTGCAGTTATAAGTTTATAACTATGGACAATCAACATTTTTAATAGGTAAACCATCTATAAATGGGCCATTTCCCATGGCTATGTTAAATAACCAGAGGGTAGATGGAATTATAAAACTGATTAAAGCCACGACCCATATCCAGTGGGTAAGGGGATTGTATTACAACAAATTGCTGGTTGGTGGCTTTAACCATCTTGAACAAATATTATTCAATGGGAAGGATTATCCCATTAATATATGGAAAATATAAAATGTTTGAAACCACCAACCAGAAATTGAATTGGGGCTGGTCTAGAATTTGAACTGGGGCTATGGACCCTCTAATCTCATGAAACGTTTTGGCACCATTTTGGTGCAAAGATCGTGGAAAATGATTGAAAATTACGGGGACAAATTGGGCCCATCCGAAAATCATCGTTGATGCGGTGATCCCAAAGTCAGCAAAACGTGCAAAAAATGCGAAAAGCTGTTGAACATGGCCCTTGAAATAGTGGATTTACCCATTAAAAATTGTGATTTTCCATACAATGTGAGGCCCCCAAGATAGCTAAGTTGGTTTATAACTCGAATAACTATGGTTTATGGTACTTATAACTATAGTTACTGGGGCTTATAAACCAACTTATAACTGGGGGGCCCCACATTGTAGTTATGTAAGTTTACCAGAGGGTAATGTACAAGCCTACTGGGATTATCACTAGATCCGTACGTAGGTCATACACCCGCTTGACAACCATTGCTGTGCTCTGGCGATGGAGCATTCCAAACAAATAATGATAATAACAATAAGAATTAAAACCCACGGTATAAGCCTGTCATGCCAATCCAGTCCATGTGCTGGTACTATTGGACTATGTTAAGCACAGCCCAGAGGCACAGCTAATTTTCAGTGTATTCAAATGTCAATATCCAGAACTTTCAGACAGCATCAAGGCACAAAGCTTCATAAAAGGGATGTGGTACCATGCGGGTAACATTTTACAGTGCCCTAAAAACCAGATATATGAATCAGCAAGTCACTCCATTTAAGGAAGGATAACCTACAACCTAATTTACAACATTTTACAACCAAACAAATATATAAACAAAACTGGCTTCAAGGATTTTCTATGGCTTTAACATTTCTAGGTGACTGCAGGATGCATATGAAACCAGTCCTTCAACAGCAACGGAGCAAATCTGCCAAAAACATCTGCCGTCAAGCGACGATGCACTTTCATCTGATAATGTTCTGCCTCGAAAAAGCGTGTGATCTCATAACCTTGAAGAACGCCAGTAATCTCATCCCCCATGTAATCCAGTATGTATATATATAATCCATGTATGTATATATAATTCATATAATCCCATATAATCCAGTGGGAATATTCCTATATACATACAATGTGAGGCCCCCCAGTTATAAGTTGGTTTATAAGCCCCAGTAACTATTGTTATAAGTACCATAAACCATAGTTATCCGAGTTATAAACCAACTTAGCTATCTTGGGGGTAGATTATAATATGTCACTAACCTGAATTAAGGCCATTTGGCCATTTGGGGATGATTCCCCTATATCTAAACCATGATTTCCAGGGTTCGGGAGAACAGTGAGGTCGCAACATAATTTACCCAGATATGCCCTCTGGTAATTTAACACAGCTATTAAAAATGGCCATTTATAGTGGATTTTCCCATTAAAGATTGTGATTTTCAATAGTTATGTTAGTTTACCAGAGGGTATATCTGCACCAGTTGAGAGGTGGTGGATCCATGGATCCCACTATTAAAAAGGGCTGCCAATCCCATGCCAGCTGTTTTTGGCGCAGGATTTCGCAACCATCCAATGATAATCATTGGGATGTGATTTAGGATTTCATGGGATTCATAAGGGATTTCATGGGCTGAATACCCTCCGGTAATTTAACATAGCCATTGAAATTTGCCATTTATAGCTGAATTAGCCATTAAAAATGTTGATTTTCTATAGCTATGTTAGTTTACGGGCAGGACTGAGGGTTGTCCCGGTATGGTCGTATGAACGTCAGTGGGAAGCTCATTTCTCTGCGCAGGCGCAGTGTTTTATGACTCTGGTACATCTG
>Ga0126342_10023043_pt1 | contig 10227 bp, 16 predicted proteins | sample Cyp1metagenome_FD_92528 | JGI IMG/M metagenome (GOLD analysis project Ga0126342, IMG submission 92528) | Coral microbial communities from Lord Howe Island, Old Settlement Bay, Australia - Cyphastrea 1 metagenome | ecosystem: Host-associated > Invertebrates > Cnidaria > Coral ... | reverse complement strand
CCCCAAACAACCACCAAAAAAAAAAAAAAGCGGAAATCTCAGCCACGCGCGCCCACGCAGAGGGCAGATGATGTCGTTGAAGTTTCTTCTGGAGACGAAGACGAGAACCAGCCAGCTCCCCATGATGCTGCAGTGCTTGCAGCACCTGCTCCTGCACTTGTCGCACCACCCTCTCCCGAGCCAGCGACCCTTTGTTTTTGTTTAACCTGCAAGTTTTGGTTCCTTACAGACTTGAACTTGGAGGAATGTTTGGTTGCGTCCATCCTGAATGTTTGCTCCTGATTTTCTGGTCAGCTGATGTTCAAGACTCACAACCGTTTTCAAATCCAAGCTAAGGAATCCACCCGGCCAAGACGATTTACAAGCCGCTGCTGATGATGTTGCGGCTGGGAGTCTTGCATTGACAGCGCTTCTGTTTTGTTGAGTGGAAGGGGGTCGAAACAATCCTCATTGATTTTGCAAAACAATGCCTGTTCTTCTCAACTGTTTGATAGTTCTGAATATGACTTTCGTATGTGCCTTTACCAGCACCCACCTATGCGCAATCTTCTCGACATTCATCTGTCCACCTAGGTATGGCGTACGGCCACCACCTGAGCTTGGGCACATTGCTCCCAAAGTGGCCAATGAGGGACACAAACGAATTGTCGAGAGGGTCTTGCCAGTTTTGGCACAGGTCATGTCTGAACCTGCTTGGACGAATCAGCCGCCTTTGCTCCAAGCGAGGGAAACTTTGTGGCGGGTAGAGTTAGCTGGAGACAAGTTTTGGGGTGCGCACATGAATTTCAGCAGGAAGCGTGCAGTGGAAGATGTCATTGTTTCACGATACCATTCAGACGTCCGTCTTTCGTTGCTTTGAAATTTCACAGTCCGGCTGACCTGGGGTCGGGTTGTGTTTAGGGAAAAATAATGGCATTGATATCGGGCAACACACGTACAGCCTATCCAAGTCCTGGCCTTGGCACCTTCCAAGCCCGGACTCCCTGTACCTCGAACAAAGGATCTTGCATGCAAGTTTTGACATGCAAGTTGTTTTGGAGCAAAGCCAATATACACACACACGCACACCCACCCACGCACGCACGCACACACACACACATACACGTGAATATACACGTGAATATACACATGAACATGCACAAGCACAAGCACGCACACACACACACACCAACACCAACACCAACACCAACACCAATACCCCCAACACCGACACCAACACCAACGCCAACACCAACACCAACACACCCTGAACATTGCGTGTTGGAAGCTGGTTTGATTGTCTCTTGGGCTCTGTGGCATTTTTGCTCAGCTACTTTGGGCCTCCTGATGGGGTCTTGCTGTCAGAGACATGGATGATTCAGACCTGACTTCTTTCGACTCGCGGAAAAAGCCAAGACGGCGTGGACATGAAAGTCCTGGTCCGCCTGTGCCAGTGATGCGGGCTCCAGTTGAGCGACATTGCAGTCCTGACCCTGACAACACTCAAGGGTTTGGCAGGGTTTTGAAAACACCAAATGCATGTGTAAAGAGAGTTTGCAAAGTTGCCAAGACTCGGAACCAAGCTGCACGAGCGGCTTCCAAGAAGCCAGCAGCTAGGGCAAAGAAATCTGCTTGTTCGAAGCGGATGCCTCAACCGGGGTTGCGTAAGGGTGACATTGAGTTCCCTTCCGCTCCTGATTTGCAGATTAGAGGTAGCGTAGCTCCCTGGCAGTGTGCTGAAAGGTTCAGGGACCGTTTGCAAACTGCAAACATCTTTGAGACGCCACATGCCAAAGTTCAGATGTTTACGGAATTTTCTGGGTCCTCTTGCCCAGAAGCTTGTGCGGAATCGATTTCAGCGACGCTGTCCATGTCTTTCGATTTTGTTTCTGCTGGAGACATTAGCCAGCAATGTCGAAAGCTCATTATTGAAGCACGTCATTGCCTGAGTTTTTCCAACTGTTCCAGGTCCAGACTTGATATTTGAAGATCACAGGAATTGTTTTTCGAGGTAGTTTGGTTTGGTGCTGAAACTTGTTGGAACTTTTTGAGGTCCTGACGCCTGTGTTTTTGGAGATGTGCTGGACATGCTTCCACATGAAACCAGAGAAGCAGTTCTCAGCCCTGTTCAGGAAGAGGCAGGCTTTTAAACATTCATTTGATATGATCGTTTGCATCCTGTTCCAAACGCAAGGCGAGACTTGACCACATCACACCACTTGTGCAGGTGGCGATCACGGTTGATGATCTGAGGGCGCTCCTTGCTGTTCCTGCGGCCAGGAAGCCGTCAAAACGTTCATCGAGCCCCAATTCTTCTGCCAGTTCCAGTTCCAGCAGCTCCAGCTCCTCTCACAGTTCCATTTCTACCAGTAAGAATGTAGAGTCAGAAACCTTTCGCTTAGTGGAGTCCTTGTTTACCAAAAAAGGAGTTTTGAAAAAATCTATTGCGGATGCCCGCAAGGGTTGGACACTGAAGCACATCTCATCTTCGCAATCGTCAGGGCTTGGGGAAGCATTGACTGAGTTACAAACGTTCTTGAACAGCAAGTCTACAGGAACAAAGACCGTGGTATTTGAACGCAGGACCGTTCAATCCAAAACATAAACAATCACATGTTCACACATAGTGACATAGTTCCCACAATGTTCGTACAAAGTTCGTACAAAGTTCGTACAATGTTCGTACAATGGGAAAAAGTAGTTCGTACAATGTTCGTACAATGAGGAGGTAAAGTTCATACAATATTGTTCGAACTTATTCCCCATTATACGACCATTGTACGAACATTGTTCGAACTTTTTTGTTGCAGGGCATAAAACCACTGATTGTCTGGTTTCGGTTGCACACAAAGTAGACCCGACCATCTGTTTGAAATTTAGATGACAATGCGCACATTTCTGAAGTTGATCAACATGGTGAATCACAGCACCCAAACGTTCTAGGAAAACATTTGACGAGCTGAAATCCATCATCTTCAACGATGAAGTTGTCTTGCAGATGGACTGTTGGTGTTACAGATGCAAAAAGGTTTGCCGACGTGGTCCCAAACCGAAAGATGCTTACGATTTAGACGTGGGAGTGTTCGGTTCCCCTTGTGTGGACTCTCAACAAATTTGACATTTCAAATTTTGATTTGTGATGTTTTGACGCGTTTTATTTCCAAATCTCACGAAGCGAAGTCCAGCTTATGGCTTTCGTTGATGGCCCAGGATTATACGCCTTGGGGGCTACAGATGGGACTGGAGGGGCGCTCTATAGTAGCATTTCTGGTGATGCACCTGAGCACGGTCAGATGCATATGAATATCAGAATATCAAACAAAAAGCATATGTGACAGTTTGCTTGATTTTTGCGATTCCATTCGCAACTTTTGCGCATGTTCCCAGGTGTAAGATGATTGCGCAGAGCCGGTGTCGGGCAGCTCTGCACGAGAACGTAGAAGCATTTCCAACGGATTTGCTGGAAAACCTTGTCGGACGTTTGGATTTCACATGGGTACAGGGGGCCATTTAGACAAGCACCTTGCTTGCTCCACCTTGCATCACCTTGTTTGGATGCCATTCAGTCTTAAAGGTTTATGGTTGGACTAATGCATTCACAGCGGTTCCTGTGCAGACCTAAGGAAGCACCTACGAGAATGCTGGCCTGATTCACCTGGATCCGCGGCTGGCAGATTTTCCTGTGGCCAGACTCAGGAAATATCTTTTGCTTGTATTGCGCGATGAGTACAAGCAGCTCATCAACAAGCTTTAGCAAATTTGACAGACTTGCTGGAACAGCTCACCGACAGTCTTTTAGCTTCAGCAAACACAGGGGTTCAGTTTTTCTGACGTTTGACAAAAGCCGTGATTTTTGCAAGCCAAGGTTGTCCCAAGATCTGCAGAGTTTGGCGTCAGTCTGCCTACGCAAGAGCATGAAAGATTGTGACAGCAACATCTCGGACTTTTTGATGGTCACTAATGTGCAGCACGAGCTGCGGGACACGTACAGCAAACGTATTTTGCTTGGATTTGATTTAAAGCTTGGACGTTTTCTTTGCTGTTGAACAGTTGCTTTTTCCTAGATGCAAGAACTTGCCGGTCACAACCTGGGTGATTTCATATTTGTCTTTGATTCCTAGCGAAGGTGCTGGTGAGTATGATGAACGATTTCCAGATTGGGAGGTAGCTGATTTGAACCAGAGCGCCTTCCACCGTCCTAGGTATGGTGTGAAGCATGTCCCAACCCTCACAACGGGATGTAGCCGCATGCGCTTGCGCAAAGCACAGCGATATATCCATGGTACAGAGCTTTTAGTTCTTCAGGGATTGCCGGCAACTCCACAGATAGCGAAGGCAATGCGCGCATCTGTGGTTGCTGCTTCAGATTTGAGCCATAGGGCCAAATGCTTTGTTGCTGGCAACATGATGCATGCATCCTCAATAGGATTCATGCTTCTTTCTACCGTCCTGTATGTTCGCAAAGTCACAAGCTAGCCGGTGAGCGGACTAGCAACCAAACACAGTGCATTGCACGGCTTAAAAGCAGATCATCAGATGGTCACATGCTAGCGCGCTTGCGCAGTGTCAGCGTGACGTTTGGTGCAAAAGTTTCTCATGTGGTCGTCTGGAACCAGCTCCACAGAATGTATCCTCAGCTGTTTTCCACTCAGTGTGAGGGTAAGTGCCGCTGTGGAATTTTCAATTGTCTTCTCAGTGCTTGCCAGTCATGGCAGATCCCGGCATCACAATTGTGTGGCTAGTCTTCGTTCGGCTGTGTTGTCTCTCACACGGTAAGTATTTTTTGATTTTGAAGTTTGAAGGATATGCGCCAAGCTGCGCCCGCCAAAACTCTGCACGCTTAGGTGCATGGATTGCAGAGAGAAAACGCCTCTGGACCAAGTTGTTTCCTTTGGGAAACAGCACAAGTGCCAGAAGTGCCACAGTGCATACCGGTTTTGTTCCCAGAATGATCCGGAGTGGAAGTCAAAGTCACCGGAACTTCGGCACCATATAAGTGATGGTAGCTGTTCTCTGAGAGGCCGCAGTTTCAAAAAGAACTACTTTCAGTCAGTCATTCAGTTTCTCTTTTTTTGAAACCTCAGATGTTTACCCAGGACGAAAAGAAATCACTGATTTTGGCCAACCGTGATGAAGGAGGACGTGGGAGAAAACGTACTCTCAGGACTTTAGAGAGTGTTCCCTGACCCAAGTCATGCCAAAAACGTGGAACATTGATTTAGCATGGGAGCTTTGACTTGTTCGTTTGTCATTCCTATGTAGGGGCATTCTTTTCGTCACACGGTGCGTGGCCACTCATTCCAACCAGGTCGACACGATCACATCTCGTGGGACCCTAGCGAACGCTGACTACCTCAACGAGATTAGGTTCTTGGGCTGGGGTTTTTGGTGAACAGCAAGAGTATAGAGGCAAACGACCATTTTGTGGAAAGTAGTCCTCACAGTTTGTCTTTGAATTTTTACATTCATTGATTTCGGTATGGCTTCTGTCCTTGAGGTTTTGCAAGCGTGGTCGCAAATGGTACAACTGGACAGAACAGGAGGCCAAGGAACAGTGGTTGAAGGCCCTGAGAGACCCAACTATTCCTAAGGGAAAGGACCAGCTACTGGACTTGTATTCATGGAGTTCGTCATTTCGGTTTGCATGTGTTTCACCTTGGTTGCAGCACGGAAAACAAACAGACTTCACGAAGCAAAAACCAAGAAGCAAAATCTTGTAGCTTCATCTTTATTGTAATTCTTGTTCTTGCGTGTCTGAACGACAAAGCAAGGTTTGCTTTTCATGTTTCATGACAACGCATCAACGTTAGACATTGTCTTGAGGTTTGGAAATCAGACGGTGGCAGGGCTGTCATCGTTGTCGCGGCAGTCTGGGACGCAAACTGAGCACAGGAAATCCGTACAGGAGCTTTTTGTTGAGATCAAGAAGAGACCCTGCGCTATATATAAACCGTATGAACATGTATATAGGTCATTGGTTTCAACCGTCAAACTTTCTGAGCAAGAGTCGTTGTTCCAGCTCTGCTGGTAGATTATCTAAATTTCAGGAGATGAAAGACCACGTTATTGACCGGGGCGACGCGCAAGAACTCGAAGAAGTTCGAAGCAGTTGGGATCTTGGCAGTGCATTCTGAAACTTGTAGCTTTCCATCTCCAATCAGCCCCAAGCGCCTAGGCTTGGACTCTTCTCGCCTGGATGTGGAAATGAAAATCCATGACCTAGCAGGTGAAAACCTCAGCTTGACCCTTGACCCTTCTTGCCTCTAATAATCTAAGTGGACAATGGATATATAATTACCTCTTTGCTTGTGATGTGTTCTGAATTTTGTCTCTGCTCTGCTTTCGCTGAGACAAGACCTTCGCAGCAAATGCTTTGCCAGCATGGGCCGGGCAGCCGCACGAAACCTCTTTTGCTGCGCCGAAGGCCAAAGGCAAAGCGCACCCGAAGGCCAAAGCCAAGGCACTTGCAAACCGTGCTGCAGGTGAAACCGCAAAAGGGTCACGTCCCAAGGGAGGCGATCCAGAACTTGACATGCGTCGCATGTGCTGTTTTTTCTTGGGCGAAGGACGTGAGCAGCCTTCAGCAAATTAAACCTCAGCTTCCAACAATGAGAGCCCAAATGAGCCCAAGTACTGTACTTTTTTATTTTGACTAATTGTGTGCTGGTGCACGTTTGTGTCCTGAAAGGCTTTGACCCATCTTCCGGACATCTCCAAGTTTGCTTCACGGCAAGAGGCGCTGCTGAAATCGATCGGCCAAGCAACTTCTGCAGTGAAGCAATGCGAAGGGTCAGCTTTCAAAGCTCCGCTCAACAAGTTGTCCGTGGCCCACAAGTTGTGCTCTGCGATCTTCTCGGCTGTCAAAGCAGAGAACAAAAGCAATGATGCAGATCACAGTGAACAGAACGCGCCAGTGGTGGATTCTTCAGGTACTGAGGAGACGGCGTACTTGGGCTTGATCGATTACAAGTCACTTCCATCTGAGAGCGAGTTTGACATCCTGGCCGGGTCGGATAAGTTTGACTTGGAGATGGAGATGGGCTTGGCACAGGGACACAAAAAGTTCTCCCAGTACATTGCCACGCGTGGTCAAGAGTTTGCAGATCCAATGACCACCACCCCACTCCAGCGATTGAAGGATTGGGTCCACTGGTTGCGCGAATTCGAATGCACTCATTGTGGCCTAGCTGCTTCCGAGACAGGCCAGGGCTCCTTTCAGTTTCAAGTTTCAAGTCACAAGTTTCCTTTCAGTTTCAACTTTCCAATCATGGTGAACACAAGTACATCACATGCTTGAACGATTCAAGCCTTTTTTAATCAAATTCAACCGCGGCACCATGGTTCCGTCAGGTGAGCAGCCAGTCGATGCCATTCAACCTGCACCTCCCCGTTCAGATTGTGAAGGTGGCTCTTCCAAATTGACCATCCCTCTTGACTACAAGTGTTTGCCGTCCGAGGCAGAGATTGATGATTTGGGAGCAGTCGGCAAAATCGATTGGGTTGAGGAAATTCGTCAGGCCAAGCTTCATCCCAATTTCCCAGCATACATCAGCAACTACTCTGCGGAGGCTGCTGAAGGCTTTGAGTTCGGCAGTCCCGATGGTGACCAAGCGGAAGATTTGAAGGATTGGGTCAGGTTTCTTCGGCAGCTGGAAGCAGGCAAGGCACGTGACGTGTATTGTTTGATTGAGAAAACATGTACATGGACCCAGGTCACCTTTATAATGGATAGTAGTGCCTTGCTGACGCATGTTTCCCATGTGTCTCAGCGCAGGTCAGCCGATTCATCCTCCGGCAGACAGAGAGAAGCTCATGACAACAGAGAAGGTGGACTTGCCTGAGGCTGCCGGATTTGCTCCTGACGCCATTCCTGCTTCTTCGGCAGCTCCATTGGCCAACTCCGCAGAGAAGAGCGATGACAATGACCCAAAGAAGAAAGTTTTGATCGACTACGGCTGCTTGCCGTCCGATTCCGAATTCGACGCCTTTGCCGCAGATGACAAGATTGATTTTCACGAAGAGATTGATCGGGCGAAGGCCCATCCCCGATTCCCACAGTACATTGAATGCCTTGACCTTCAAGGTGTCGAGGATATGTTCGGCAGCCCCGAGGGAGACCCAGTGGATGACTTGAAGGGGTGGGTGTCGTGGCTACGTGAGTCTACGACAGGCCAGGAATGGATTCCTGATAGGTAGTAGTAGGGTGAGCAAAGACACTGGCACCCATAAGTTGTCATATTCCATTGTCTTGGTTTCATTACGCGCCGGCCGTTTGCAGGATGTTTGTGTGTTCAGATCCAACTTGCTACTGCTATACTTGCGTTTATCGTGTTTCTCAGTCTGGTTTGGTGCAGGTGAAAACGCGAAAGTGAGCCCACGACAGAACGAGGTCACCACCGCATTTGTGCGGGTGTTGGCACTGTTGTTGCTGCTGTTGTTGCTGCTGTTGTTGCTGCTGTTGCTGCTGCTGCTGCTATTGTTGGCGTTGCTGCTGCTGCTGCTGCTGCTGCTGCCGTTGTTGTTGCTCCTGTTGTTGTTGCTCCTGTTGTAGTTGTAGTAGTAGTAGTAGTTGTTGTTGTTGCTGCTGCTGCTGCTGCTGTTGTTGGTGATGCCGCCGCCGCCGCCGCTGCTGCTGCTGCTCGCTGCTGTTGCTGTTGCTGTTCTTCCTCTTCTTCTTGCTCGTGCTGTTGTTCTTGTTCTTGTTGCTGTTTTTTGTACGGGCTTGTCAGGAAGGGAAATCCCGCACTGGGCTCGCGGGCGTCACAACTTCTGACTTCAATCAGTAATACATACGTACTGTTGTTTTTCCGATATCAGAACAGTTTGCACGTTTGATCTTCAATGGTTCTGTCAGTAAAACTGAAAAAGAATCAGTGAAAACAAATGACACCGGACAAAATGCAGGCAACAAGTAGGTGTGTGTATGTATATATAGTTTTCATACATATGTAATTATATAAAAATTATATTATATATATATATATATATAATATATATATGTATATATTAAATATATATATATGTATATATTATATATTATATATATATATATATATATTACATGTAGACATATACTCATACAATTGTATCATGGTTTTCTGAATTCTGTCGCGAACTTTCAGACATGCGACATGCTTTTGGCCACCGGCCGATTTTCCGAACGATTGCTCCATCCAGCCTGCAAACCTTTAATTGTTTTGTGTTGTCAACAATGCAGGTGAACAAGTTCTTTGCGCTGGGTTACCGCAATGACCCGGCGTTCAAAGAAGCGCAGAGCAAGCCGTGTCCAAAGGATGAGAACAAGAACGATTTTCCACAGACTAAGCGTAAGACAAAGGCTGCGAAGCCAGCCGAACCTGAACAGACTGATCCCTCTGCCCGTCGTGTCAGAAAAAGGGCTAAAACTCCGCCGTGACTCTAGTCGGGAAGTAAGTGACCTTGAAAGGATCTGAAGAGGCAACAGTTTTGATTTGATCTGACCGAAGGGCGATGCATGCAATCATTCTGAACAGCAGATTGCACCACGGACTCTTTATACCAAACAAACCTTTGCAGAGCACCGAAAAAAATGATGCAACTTTCCATGTCCGCGCTTGACTCGTTTGATTGGTGGGGATGGGTGATGAGTGTTTCACAGATTTTGGCTACGAAAGATTGCGGTTTGGTTTTGAAAGATTTGAAGCCATACTGGGGTTATCTGGAGTTTCATTACGTTTCAAGTTCATTTTTCTGGTTTGTTTCCAAACCACCCTTCTCTGTGTGGATAAGGCGTGTTGTGGTGATGACATGTTTTGCATTTTGTGGACTGATAAATGCCAGCTCTCACCTACCGTGAGGGAGAGAGGTTTTGCTGGCATGGGGGTAGGCTGTGCAACCTTGTTTTGTTGGCATGTGTTTCCCAGTGCATACCCCCATGATTAGGTAAGATTTAGTAATATAGATAGCATATTAATAAAAATCAAGTCAATTTTCTTTGTTTTTAAGAATAACCTGATGAATTTGACCTGTGCCAATTTTAACTTCGCGCAAACATGTAGTCGTAACCCCAAATCGGCCCAACGCCGTTAGTAATGGTAACCACCAGAGGTTTGTTCCCGATCGATTGGGGGATGTTCCACCTGAGTCTGGAGGGGGATTTATTCCTGATGCGACTGGTAATTTGCCTGGTTTGGGTACTAGTCAGGGCAGATCTGAGAATAGGGATGTTTTCTCAAGAAGTGAGAAGTGGTTGGGTCCTAGTCCCACTGT
>Ga0126342_10023042_pt1 | contig 10227 bp, 10 predicted proteins | sample Cyp1metagenome_FD_92528 | JGI IMG/M metagenome (GOLD analysis project Ga0126342, IMG submission 92528) | Coral microbial communities from Lord Howe Island, Old Settlement Bay, Australia - Cyphastrea 1 metagenome | ecosystem: Host-associated > Invertebrates > Cnidaria > Coral ... | reverse complement strand
ACCATAGAAAAGGTTGATTTTTCCCATTAAAAATGGTGGATCTTTCCATAGTTATGTTAGTGATTAACCATAGAAAAGGTTGATTTTTCCCATTAAAAATGGTGGATCTTTCCATAGTTATGTAAACGTTTTCCAGAGGGTATCCCCAACTGGTGGAGCTTCATTTTGCTGCCGTAAATTTTTCCGATTTCTGAGGGTCAACAAGTCGGGCCATCGGGACCCAATTGAATGTAAAATGATGGAAATATCTTCATGGAAAATCCATGGAAAATATGAATAATATGTTCATCAATATGTTCATCAACAGTACCTAGATGTGAAATTCATGGAAAATCCATGGAACATCCATGGAACATCCGGCATTTCTAGAAGATTTCCATGCCGAACACCGCCTCTTGGCCACGACGTCCGCAGCAGCCGCCAGCAACGGCGTGAGGGCCATGGACATCACAGAGGTGGTGACCTCGAGTTGGCGGTACCAGCAATGATAGTCCAAAGCGTTATATTACCATTAGTATTAGTATTAGTATTATATTAGTATCACTGATATTAGTATCACTGACATTAGTATTAGATGTATTAGCATTATACTATCAATAGTATATATATATATACTATCAACCAATATCAGTATTACCATCTGGTCATTTAACATAGATAAATGATATCAATGGAGGTTTTAATGGGAAAATCATCTATAAATGTGCCATTTTCCAATATCAGTCATGTGGTTAAAACAGTGCCATAAACTATCCATGACTGGGAATGGTAACCATACCACCTATAAACATGGTGATTACTGGGGGGTGGTTTATTATTGTTTTAACCACATTATTACCAATATCAGAATTAGTATTAGTAATAGCAATACGGTACGGTATATATTGATAGTCCATGTTATGATATCATATTACGTCCATGATAGTTCATATCATTGGCATATTACTAATATTACTGGAATATATGTCCAATAGCAATCTTATGCCAACATTACTAATTGCCAACATTATTCTGGGAATATCATGGGTATGATCATGAATTAGTATTAGTAACTATATTTTTAAGATTGGGTATCATTATTGTGGGAATACCATGGGAATCTCATGACTAATATTATGGGAATATAGCGTACATAATTACATACTAATTGGGAAATAGTGGGAATATTACAAATTACAATATGGGCATAGTACTAATTACAGTATGTTACAATGAATAACTACTAATGAATAGTGTTTAATAATTACTAATTACAATTACCATTTGGGTAGCCAATCTGTAGCAACAATGGTTGCGATGGTTGCGATATATTACGAATATCATGGGCACATAGTATTACCATCGTCGACCGATATTACCCATGGGTTATATCCAATTACCAACCATTGGTAATATCATATTATACGCTTGGGAATGGATATCACCCAACGATGGAACCATGTGATATAGCATATTTGGTAATGGATATTGCCAGGGTGATATCATGTCAAACTTGCCATATATGGGCAACAATGGTTTCCCGTTCGGAAAATGAGCTACAGATGGCAAGTAGGTTGTCCATATCTGTGTTGATCTACTGTTATACTGTTACTATGTGTTTTTGTTAGTGTTATATACTTATCACCGCTGCTATTGTCATTATTTGTCTTATTCCTATTTCTACTAACATGTGTGTTCAAACACATCTGATTTCTGCTATTCCTATTGTTAAACTGTTATCACTTCTTCACTATCATTGCTAGTACTCTTATTACTGTGATTGTTATATATTATTATTATTATCATAGTTATTACTATCATTGCTATTACTGTTGCTATCATTGCTATTGCTATTGCGTTTATTTGCACTATATATTGCTTTCACTACTACTTCTATTTCTATTACTATTGCTATTACAGTCATTACAGTTACTATTATTGCCACTACTACCATTCAGATGATCATTATCATCAAAACAGACATCACTCCCATCAAACCCTTGGCACCAGCCCGGCTGATGCAGCAATCCGCAGATTGCAGCACTGGGGCTTCGCACCAAAACATTGACCTCAGCGACACTGCGGTCCTCTCAGAACTGGTACCCTCTGGCAAATATTAAAAAAAGAACTGATGTAGATAGATGTCTACCCCCCAAATCACAAAATTCAAACTAACATCTGGCTGATTTTCTTCAAAATACCCAAATCACCTTGGAAAATCGCGGAAAATCCCCAATCATCAAATCATCTGGCTGGAATATCATAGTTTTTGAGCCCAGTGACCATCTCGTGTCCCAGGACGCCTACCTGGCGTATCACTTCAAGGCTTAGGGGCTGGGGTAGGGAAAAAACCAAGAGATCACCAGCAAAACATGGATTTCAGCGGGGCTCATGCAGATGAAAACAAGCTATTGTCATAGCTTGGAGACTGGAGACCCCCATTATCCATGACAGCTGCTTGAAATGCTTCCCAAAGTTCCCATCTTCATCCATTTTTGCCAGCAAATATGCCGCATTGGCAACCCGATTGACCACCCAAGCAGCACCCCCACTTTTCCACGGCTGCATCTCGTCCAACCAGCCCTGGCACTCATCGAAGTTCGGCAAGGCCGTAGCAGACCAGAACCCCAGGCGCTCGGAAAAGTTGCCCAGACTCAGCTGTTCCTTGGTGCCATATGTGCCGGTGGGGATCATGCCCCACCAACAAGGGCCCTCCATCAAGTCACGCCTGGAGATCAATTGATCCCGGCTGCCTGTGAAATCCCCATGGGTTTTTCGTTTTTTGAATCCCAGTTGATGTTGCTTAAATCATTAGCCGCTGTATGTTCCCCATTCATGCTGAAAAAAACTCACCAAAAAAGATAGACCCATTCCCCATCGTATCCATCATACTGGCTTATCATGTGTTCAACCCTATTCCCATTATCTTGATGAAAGCTATCACTGGAATACTTACTGCATCAACTATAGAATTATACCAATGTAACATATGAAAATTTCCCCACGTTTTTACTGAGGAAACCATTGTTGTTTGCCCCGCCTCCGGGTCACCTCACTGGATGCAGCTGGTTAACCCATCAATGGCATGGGATTCGTCGATTCGCGGGTTAACCCATCAATGGCCTTTAGCTTTGTTGATTGACTAAGTGGGATGATCTTCCACATCTCTATTTTCGATGCCTAGCTGCATAAACACAACCTCTAAAACCTAAAAATATGGAAAATCCATATGAAAATCAGGAAAAAATCAGTGAAAAAAGACATGTTCCATTGTTCCATGATTTCAAGACCATGAATTTCCCCCAAAAGCCATGGTGTTTGTCCCGAACGACCCAGGCTCCAGCACCGTAGCCAGGTCCAAGGGCAAGGGCACCTTGACGCGGTGCCTGTGCCCCGTCAGGTCCCCGAGCTCCAGGAAATGACGGTGCAGAAAGGTGCGGGGACACCACAACTTATCCTGGGGACTGGGGAAAATCGCGGGTTCTCTATGCAGGATGGTGCCCCCCAGTTATAAGTTGGTTTATAAGCCCCATTAACTATAGTTATATCTGCCATAAACCATAGCTATGGGAGTTATAAACCAACTTAGCCAACTATGGGGCACCACCTTGTGTGGGAAATCAGGGAAATCATGATGAATGGTTGATTACTGAAATGATGAATCATGGTGATAAATGATGAATCATCTAGTTATCATTATATGCCTAATAGTGGTGATAATAATGTTTAATTGATAATGATCATAATAAGGGTGATTGTAATGGCGATAACAATAAAATTATCACCACAACATGTCTAATAAATTATTTGGGAGATAATGATTAATGGTAATAAATGATGAGTCGTCAATAATCATCATCAATTCTTAACTAAAATAATCGTGATTGATGGGATGTGGTTTTCTATGTCTCTATGTGAATTTACCCTCCGGTGTCAAACGTGGCTGCTTGGGAAATCCCCGCACTGTATGGGAAAATAGTTGGGAAAAAACACCTATATCGAAATGGTTGATGTTCCATTGCCATGTTTGATTCTGGGAAGGTATATCTTAATGTATATATACATATACTATGATACACATATTATGAAGCAACTTCATACGTCTTAATACATGTCAATTCGCTCAATTCAATTCGAATCAAGTGACATTTTAGCACTTAACTCAATCTGAATCAGCGAAGATCTTCCATCCACCACCAAAATCATCTTAATATACTTTTCAAAGTGCATCAAAGTGCAGATTCTTCTCCCATCCCAATATCCAGCACCATCCTCCACCATTGAAAACAACCACCGTCGAATCCCACCGGTGCTTTTAGCGGTCATCCCTTCGACGTCGAATCCCGATGGCCCGTGCCATGGCGATGGCGATTCCCCAATGGCTTTTATGGCTTAGTCAGCAACATCTTTACATTCACCATGGAAAACAGCTTTGTCTCATCAACTCATACTATAGTTACTATAGCAAAAAGAAAAAGAACCAGAGTTGTGGAGAGTTATGGCCCATCTTAGAGGGCACATCTTACCACCATAGGCCCATATATAAGCTGTTCAAGTCTTACCATGGCCCCATCATCTCATCTGGAAAAAGTATTGGAATTCACTGGCCTGAAAGAAGGCCATTTTGTTGATGCTTCCCCCTACTAACCATCATTCCACTGACGTCGCAGTAAGCTCGTTATAATTCACCGGGATGTACTATTGGTTATATATTCCAGGTCCCACTACCATGGCCAATCTCTGGTAGTCCACAAATCATGAATCTGCGGTTATGGTGATTTCATCACAAATATTTTAAAAAAAAAGTCAAAAAAAAAACAAAAAACAAATCACTATAGGAATCACTCAACCCCCCATGTCCCCATCCAGTCCCTTGGAGATGTCCACCATTTCCACCTTTCTTCAACGCTCGTCCTGCGCGAAGCGCTCGTTGGCGTATTTCCCATCGGCCACCAGTGGATGCCCCGCGGACGCCAGGTGCGCGCGGATCTGGTGCCGGCGCCCGGTGAGGATGCGCACCAGCAGCAGGCTGAAGGCGGCGCCTGTTTCGACCTGGAGAGCCAGGTCAAAACAGACGGGGAGATGGGGAAAGACCTGGAAAGACCTGGAAAGACCTGAAAAAAAAATCATGGGATTGAGGCGATTTATAGGATTTCACTGAAAAGAAAAAGATGTTTTTTGGAACAAGTTTTGTGATCTAATTGATTTTAACGGAGTGACGCCAGTGAAGCAAACACGATTGGGATCACAAGCAAGAATTGGGAAGTGGCTGGAATGTGTATGATGTCACCAGTTATGATGTGATGATCAAGGGCTATATCAGAAATCCCAAGTGCCTCATCTTCATGCAAGACCGTGTCATGGCCAATCTTAGATACCTTGCGCCCAAAAAAACTAATGTCATGTATAGTTTTCCCTCTTTTCCCTTTTAAAAATATAAAGAACAACCTAAAAGATTGCGGATACTTAAGATATACTTATAGCATCTTATAGCAAGCCCAAGTCATAGATGCCAAAAGTTGGTACATGGAAATATGAGGCAAATATCATCGAACTAGCATCCCTACCATTCCATACCTACCACATACCCTCTGTCGTTTAGCGCCTGGCGTGTGCCATGGGCTAGCACCTTGATCTTGGTCGTGGCTGGCTTCCCATGGCCTAACCCGGAAGCGACCGGGCACCGAGTGGGAACAGGTCGCATATTGCATTGGAATTTTACAGGAAAACCATAGGAAACCTGCAGGAAAACATGTTTTTTTTACAATTCAACAGAAGGTTATTTAACATAGCCATGGAAAGATCCACCATTTTTTATAGGTAAACCATCTATTTCTATGGGCCATCTATCCCATGGCTATGTCATAACCAGAGGGAGAAGGATTTCCTGTAGAGTTTCCTTTCGTCCACTTCTGTACCAAGAAGAAGAAGGTATGTCGGCCACGTCGCCTCCCCATCCCCTAGATCAAACATGGCGCGTAGGGTTCATGTTGACCAAAAAAGGTGTCTTCACACACGCAAGAATGCCTTGGAGTTAAAGAAAACTATCAATGTGGGGTCGTGCACTCTTAGTAGCTGGCCATTTCGTAGGAAATATGGGGGTTTCCATACATGGAGGCACCTCAAAATGGATGGTTTATAATGGAACATCCTATACAAATGGATGATTTAGGGGTACCCCTATTTTAGGACACCCCCATATAGATAGCCATAGCTCAGCTCACCGCTCAGCTCGCCAGGTCGCGCCTCGCACCACGGTGGGCAGATGCGTTCCCTCCGCCCAGTAGAGCGGCTGTCGGAGGGTCAGCTCCGGTGCGCTGACGCGACCGTGGCAAAGCACCACATAGTCCTTGGGACGGTCCGGTTTATGCAGGCCATCCAGGACCCTAGCGACCAACATAATGTGTCAGGGTATATGGGATGTGGTCATCTATCATCATCTATCCCATATTTGGGAATCCAATCATGATGCGTATCTAAAATATCAATCCCTATTAAAATGGATGAAAATGGATTGATGACCATCTCCTATATATATATAATATATATATATACTGTTCATATCACCATGACACATCTATCACCATAAACCATACGTTATGATTCCTTTTTCAGGATTCCTTGGTCCCATGGATGGGCCAGCGAAATCCTGCACCAGTGGTAGATGGGCCAGCGTCATCGCTTCCAGTCATCCCATTGTGGAGGTAAACCCATGGGAGGAACCCCACGGATGAACAAAGTAATCCAGCGATAAAGGGCTACTCCCATGGCGATGGAAACCTCCAAATTGTTGATGGTTTAGAATGGAAAATGACTTATGACATCACCAATGGTTGAATGACAGAATGGTACCAACTTATGGTTGATATTCCTATGCCATTGTTGGTGAATATCAACCGTGGCATCATGGCATCACCAAGTTCAGCCACTCGAATGGTGTCCCTGGAGTTCATCTGAAGCAGCAGGTCGTAGTAGGCCTCGTAGGTCTTTGCCACGATGACCTCGGGAAGGAGCTCTGGGGGCTCAGTGAAAGCCTGTTTGGGCGAAGCAAATTCCCTTCAACTTTTGCTATTGTATGGCTATTTTCTTGAGAAGAACACTGTTTTTGGGCAAGCCTAATCCTTCTAGGATAAATGCAAATTTCTGCTATAATTATGACCCCCTCGGTCTTTGGCGGTGAATCGTGTTCAGTGTTATCTCCACCATCAATCCAAGTCACTCCAGTGATGTTTACCAACTTAGTCGCATTTCATCAATTGACTCGAAAGAATGAAAGAATATCAGAAATAAATCCTCATATTGTATGCATATGCATATGTATATATATAGTATATATTAAAAATTTAATAAATCCCATTAAATCCCATTATATATATCCACATATCATACCATATAAATTCCATGAAATCCCCAATTTTCCCAAGGTTTTTCCCATGTTTCACCGTGCAAAAAAAAAAAAAACACGGTTTTTCTGAACCTCGTCCCAGGCGCCAGGCCCGAACAGGGCACGTCCAGGCGGTGCAAAAAGCCGCAGCTGGCATTGATGTCCTGGGAACGACGGTGGGGAAATGGTGATTTGATGGTGATTTGATGGTTATTTAATGGTGATTAATGATGATTAATGGTGGTTAATGATGGTGAATGATGATTATATATTTATATAATGGTGATTTGATGGTGATTTGATGGTGATTTGATGGTGATTTGATGGTGATTTGATGGTGATTTGATGGTGATTAATGGTGATTTGATGGTGATTTGATGGTGATTTGATGGTGATTTGATGGTGATTCGGTACATATCTTGGTAAATAGTTTTGTGAACCAATCCCACCAAATAGTAATTTAACCATTCACCAAAGAGTGATTTTCACAGTGATTCTGGTGGTTCCTGTTGGTTGTGAATGGTGGTGTCCTTGCTTCGTAGAACACCATGGTTACTGCTATGGTAAATTAATTGTTGCCTACTAATGGTGATTAATGTTAGGTAAATAAATAGTGGTTCCTACTGTTGATTAGTAATTAGTGGCTACTGTTACTATTCTAATATTACTAATAGTGGTAGATATCTAATATTACTATACGAATGACTATTAAAAACCATGGTTATTGGTTATTATTCACTACCGTTATTGAATATTGGTCTTAAATAGTCACCAACTATTAAATTGTGACTGTTCTTAATAGTAAAATGGTTAAATGTTGGTGACTCTTGGTAGTTTTCATTGATGGTTAGCAATATAAGATTGGCCAATGGTTACTCATATTTCCCAACATTTACCAAACATAGTTTTACTATTAGTAATTAGTAGGCATTGATAGTTGGTGACTATTATCAATAGTTAAATGGTGGTTATTGTTGGTGAATATTTGGGAAAATCACCGTTGTTAATCACCAGTAGTAACCATTTTGGTAAAATCACTATTAGCAGCCATTAATCTAGTTGCTCAGCGTAATTTGCTTCATGTTGGGTAAAATCACATGTAATGTTGGTGAAAATATGGTGTTTTATCACAAGTAACCCTAACCCATTAGAATCACCAGTAGTAACCATTAGAAACCATTGCTAATCACCAGTGTGACCATTTTCGTAAAAATCATCAGTCATTTGGCAAATGTTTCGTGTGTGGTGTTTCTGTAGAGAATCTTGGTAAGTTTGGCGATGATGTTCATTGTGTAAATTTGGTGAAACTATGGTAAAAAATCACCATAATTGACCATAATCACCGTCAAGCATTTGATATTCACTTGTAAATTTGGTAAAATATTGCAAAATCACGAATACAATTAGTAACCTTGGGCTTAATAATCTTAATTTGACAAAATCACCAATGCAATCTTGGTAAACTTGGAAAATCTTGGTAAGTGTGGCAAATAAATGACCAGTTAAATGATCAATATCACCAAAAATATGGTAACATGTGGCATTACCTATTGTTTAAGATTCAGCAAGATTTATTTGGACAATTTGCTGGAAATCTAGGTAAATGATGCCTTGAGAGTAGCTAGTCTCCGGTAATTTCGATGATTTACCTACAAAACGTGGTGATTTCCACTAGCTGATGAATATCACCAAATAATATGGTCAGACATTACTGATGTTTAATATCAAATGATATTGATTTAGTACATTTGGTGAATACCAGAGTGAATACACATCAAATTTACCAGATTTACCATATCTACGTTGATTTACGGGAATCAATGTATTGTTTGGTCAAATCCACCGGAACATGAGTAACTCGTGGGAAACAATTGTGGGGGCTGGTAAATTCACCCCGTTTTTTCGGAGAAAAATCGCCCCGGAACGAGAAAACCTCGGGCCACGGTTCCGAGAAGATCGGATGTCTTGGGTATCGCTCTTTCCTTGGAGTAGATTCGACGGCATGGGGCACATTGGAGACCTAGGGGTTTGAAAATCATCAATGCAAAAACAAGTAATTATATGATGTAAGTAAAAACAACCATCCCCCAGTCATCACCATTTTTATAGGTGCTATGGTTACCATTCCGAGTGATGGGTGGTTTACGGCATTGCTTTTCCCACATTACAAGAATCTGTGGGGATAGAAAGGTCCAAATCCCTAAGACTCCAGAGATCACTTGATGAACGTTCATCGTTCATCTATGAGCCTTGTGCTATTGATTGAGCCCTAAACCCCCGGCGGAATCTTCAGAACACCCCAACCACTTCATCCCCATCACATTCCTAGCTTTCCTCGCTTCATATTTGGCTCATCGACTCTCCATTCTACCCCCAACATCATGAGGGCTAGATACTTCTAAGTATTGCCCGATTCCTCCCCCCAAATCTCCAAATTCAAGTCCAAAATCAACAAAACTAGACTCTAGACCATCCTGAGTATTCTCAGTAAAATCCAAGGTTGTCAGACTTCTTTACCCTCTGGTAAACGTACAAAAAACTATGGAAAATCACCATTTGTATTGGGAAAATCCACTATTTCTATGGCCATTTTCAATAGCTCACCGGATCCCCCATGGGATCCCCAGACGAGGCGCATGAAGCCCGACAGCCGCGCCGCATCGTCCTCGCGGAACGGCTGATGGACCTTGTCCTGGTCCACTTCCCAGCCCGGCGGCTTCTCAAGCACCAGCCGGTCCTTGGTCGGTCGACATCTAAGATATCCAAGATGCAGATGGACATGGAAAAGTAGCTATAGGTGTATATATATATATACCCGCAGGACGCTTGGTTTGCCGTCGGTGTATATGCATGTTTTTTGTTTT
>Ga0126342_10023041_pt1 | contig 10227 bp, 9 predicted proteins | sample Cyp1metagenome_FD_92528 | JGI IMG/M metagenome (GOLD analysis project Ga0126342, IMG submission 92528) | Coral microbial communities from Lord Howe Island, Old Settlement Bay, Australia - Cyphastrea 1 metagenome | ecosystem: Host-associated > Invertebrates > Cnidaria > Coral ... | reverse complement strand
TAGCTTCGTTGGACACAGTCCCAGTGAAATGCTGTGTCCCCCTGCGTTATTTAGAAAGGGAGAGGACGGAAGGAAGAAAAAGAGAGAAGTTTTACATCTGTTTAGATGTTACACACACACACAAACAAACAAACACACACACACACACACGCAATGACACATATTTCCATAAAACGATACGGATAGAGGAAGAAACACTTTGAATCAAACAGCTAAGATACAAATTAAATAGTCGGTTCGTATACTTAAGCAAGCAACTGCACGATTTCTCCGAACTCATGGGCCAGGCCTAGGTGTTTTTTTGTTTAATCCAAAAGGTGGCACGAAGGTTCTCTCCTATGGTTGCGCGTTGCCATAAGATGCCATAAGTGTTTTGGGACACCCTGGGCACAGTCCGGCTTTATTTTCATAGCCTAACACGCTGTGGCTTTTCTCTCTCTCTCTCTCTCTCTGAGACTCTCCATCGTCCGTGTGTTTTCTTTTCATTGATGCGCACTAATTTCTTACGGCTTCATTGAGATTAGATATATTAGATTGAGTTGTGTTGTTTGGACAGCAACACACTTACCCAGCAGAAAATGCCTATTGGACAAGAGCAAAATTGCCAGCATCAGCCCAGGGAAGTTGAGGCAGTTTCAATGTTTTCATGGCCCAGCTACAAAATGGCCTCAACGATCTCATAGCGGTCAATCCTTAGTATCTTCGGGCCATGCCCTGCAGTGCCAAAGATTCACAACCTGAAGGTGTTCGCATTAGTGGCGACACCTGTGCTATTCTGAGGTATCCTGAGGTGAGGTCTCAGCATAAAACGAGGACGGAGTACGTGCCATGGCGGCACCAAAATGGCCTTTCTGCGCAACTGTGAGCGCTCGGAAGTGAGCCGATGCCGGCCGTTTCGATGAATTCCTTGACCGATTTGACCGGTTGGGTGTGGATGAAGTTGCTGGGATCACCATGAGAGCGAGAGAGATGTACATCTACGCACACACGTGGTGTGAATAAATATCTATCAATCTATCCAACCCATCCCATCCACCCATCCATCTACATTGTGATCTACATGGCGGCTATCATGAAGTACTTGTGAAAACAACATGCACGAGTAATTACACCTACAGAAAGACCTTTTCGACAGGAATTGCCGCGGCTTATTTGAAGCTTTGGTGCACTGCAAAGGCCTCTATCATGTGATGAATGAATTGAAGCTCCGCGCCAATTATATCCGAAGATCACGTGTCAAAACTGAGGTTTAGAGCACAAACTTCATCTTTGGATAAATTTGTCAAGTGATTTGAAGCCATTGCTTGTTGAAGGATCATTATCAACCACCAGCCAGATCCCAAAAACATTCCCAGTGGTGCAGGGCATTGCTTCGCTTTTTGCTGGTCAGAGCCGCGGTCTGTCAGAGCGACAGGCCCCTGAATTTTAAGGCCTGTTGCTGAAAATTGGGATAAAATTGAGTCCAAGACAGTCCAGCAAAGCAACATCATCGGAGATCAAAGCCTGATAGATTCTCAATGCCTCCATGCTGGCATGGGCAGGAAATACCTGCTGCGCGCACAGAATGGCCCTGTCACGCTGGCATCTTCTGAAAGCTCCGCTCCAACCTCGGACTTGGAGGAGACGCGTGTGGATATTTGCACTCTCTCTCTCTCTCTCTCTCTGCCCGCCTAATCTCACCCAAGACACACACACACATGTGTGTATATATATATATACACATTTATATATATCTAGAAACGCATACTATACAGATTTATGGCTGTCTTGTGATTCTATTCATGTGCTTGCGTGTCTTGCGCATACGGGGTTTTGCGGCATTGCATAGTCTCCAGGTGTCTCCAGCCACTCCCAGCTGAGGGCTTTGCGCTTCAAGTTTTTCCCTCTCTTCTTGGAGAGCCATAAGCCGGACAGGCCTGCGGTTATCGCATGCGCTCGCGCTGTCGAGCTTCATCCAGCAAGCCAGGTCCAAGATGGTCTAAGTCCCAGGCTCTTGCAAGTTTCCTTCCAATACCACCTGCAAAAGCGACACAAATCGACAAAACGCGAAAAAGAGCAAAAACAAACCTATAGCCGTGAAGATCAATTGCTGAAGAATCCAAACATATTTCCAAACATCCATCAACCATATTCAACCATGATGTTGATAGAATTCCGATGTCAATGTTTGCCATGGCGTTCATCTGGGCCCCTGGCTGCTAAAGGAAAGTTTTGGTTCAAACGATGATCAGTAACGCGATTCCTTAGCTTCTGGAATGGCGAAGAAGACAATTAGCCGCTGCAAGCACATCCCCAGCTCTTGCCCCCAGCTTTTGTCCGTGCGTTTTCAGAGCATGCAGGACATGAGAGATCTCTCGTCAAAAATGGATGGCAGACGATGGCAGCATCTACGAAGGTCAGCTTCAGCGATTCCAAACCTCTCCAATCCATTTGATCTCTGCTTCTTCCCCCAACTGGGATAAGCACTCCTTGAAGTTGTAGCTCCGAGATTTCTCGCTGCGACTGCCGCTGCCTGTATTCTCCGGTTGCTCTTTCCGTACAGAACAGCTACATTGTCACAGCATGCGGCATGCGCTTTCAATCTGGGCCCCTTGCCGATCTGGGAAGATCTCATCTCTGCCTCCTCTGCCGCTGCTGCCTGATGATATCTGACTTTAAATGTGTCTGAGGCATTCTTGGGCGGTACATTACATTGTTTTCAGGGCCAGAAAGCTTTGCCTCAGCCTCCATATTTTTCAGCTTGGAGATGACTAGCTTCCTCAGGCACCATTGAGAGGAGAGCTGGGAGAGCATTGCGAAAAGCAGCAAATGGCGCGAGGAAGCTAAGTCCAGACAACCTGCAACTATCAAGAAACTAATTGCAGGAAACTGATGAAAATCGAGTATATACTTCTTTCTCTGTTTTCTCATGCAAATGCAGCAGCGCATTTTGCTGCCAATCCTTTGGCACGCTTTGGCAATTAAACGTTGCCCGACTATTCCAGAGCAATCACCACCACCTATCCAAAATACTGGCATGACTACATTCGCAGGACATTGAATGGTCGCTATTCCCTGGATTGACGCAAACAATTTGACAGTACAGGCAAACGACATCAAACGACAAAAGAATGCCGCGGAATGCCTAGTCCAAGAAAAACAACCAGGAAAAACGAAGGAAGACCAAGATTTCCAACCAACGAGGTCCAAACGTTGCAATCTCTCGATTTAGCAGCTGAGACCTGCACTGTCAGCCGACGATACAAACAAAGGTCTCATGGGAGTTTGCTTCCTCGCCTCTCTTGTGTGACGAAGAAGTGGATGCCAGTCGGTTCATGAGTCGCCTCGGCTATGCCATGCTATGCCACTTTTCAACATCTATCCATGCTTGTCATGGGCCCAGCCTGGCAGTCTGGTGCTTGCATATTCGAACATGTAACTGTAACATACTTTAACATGCTCAAGCACACTGACACAGGGAAAAAATATCACCAACCAAGCTGGATTCCCTGATGCTTTTTCTCAGGCTTAAAATTTGAAGTTATGTTTGCCATCTTAAGGGTCTCGAGCAAGTTGCGTGAACGGCGGTCTCGACCTGCGGTTCGCCAAGTGCTAAATATCCTCCGGACTTTCTCCTGTATAAATCTGTATAATGTTATATGCTGCCAATGCGAAGGCACGGAGCTCTGCATGCTTTGCGATTCGCAAGCTGGGCCTTGTTGACATTCTGACCACCCTTTCCACCAGAGCGGCAGTACTGGAACTTGATTTCCTTCAAGATCTTCTCCCTTGGCACACTCCACGTAAGACACTTCCAGGGATAAGGAACCCAACTCAATTTGTGTCCTACCCACAATCATCAGACAGGCGCCCCACTCATCAATGGATGATGTATCATCAATCTGGCGGAGAAAAAAATAGCCAAAGCGGCCAAAGGGGTGAAGCTTCCGCTGCCCAAAATCATCGATGACTTCATGGATGCTGCAAGCCATGCTCCACTGGCCGATTGCGTGGCCTCCGGCATGATCGCTACAGTGGCAGTGGAGGTGTGGATCTCAGCTGCCGAAGCTGCTTCTGGGGCTGGACAGAGATGTGCGACCAGATTAAGGAGACTGGGATGGATATGAATGGATCCAAATTAAATACTAATAAGATCAAACAAAGGCAAGGCACTCTTGGACAAGATAAGAATAGATAAGATAAGACATAATTCTCAAATCATATAGACTATAATGTAGACTTGATTGAATCTACATGAATCTACTGGTCGAACGACTGCTTGAGAATGTGAGTCGAGGCCCATGCCCGGCCAGCTTTCTCCGTCGTTGGGACTCGCTGAACGCGGTGAACACCTCATGAACCGTTCCGGATCATTCCAGGAAGTCAAAGAGTGAGCCGCTCCGATTTTTCCAAACTTCAAACTTCGCCCTTCAAAACCTTCAAACATCGCGGAAAATGATGTCTCCAGATGTCTCGTAGGTCCGATGTAGCTGGTGCTATTTCAGGCTGCCACCGCTCTCAAACTTGAACTTTGTCCACGCGCCAGCCCCTTGGACACTAAGCGTGGCCTCCTGGTAACCGCCACCCTGACAGGTGGACAAATCTGGCAGGCAAAATATGCAAAATGACAAGCGATCTCTGGCAATCTATGGCAATGTGCAACTGTTTGAATTCCACCCCGTCCAACCTCTTTCTTTGTTGCTGAGATGACCTACCAGTCAGACCAGGTCATGGCACCCAGCAATGGATGAGCCGCACCGTGACATGCTCATACGATGCCTTGAAGCGAAGCTCTTCGGCAGTGCAATACTTCTGATACATGCTGACCAAGTCCTGGTTGCCAAAAATCGGCCAGCCCGCCACCTCCATCCCAAGCCTTTTGGTATAGCAAAGCGACAACATGAAACTGGGGCTGAAGAGATATCAGCTGAGCGACCAACAAGCACTGCAATAATGACCATGATGACCATAATGACTGGGAATGCACTCTGAAAAGTCTGACATAATGCACCCTGACCAATAGATGTCAATGACCCGCTCCACTACATTGGTCCTCTGCCCACAGGCAGGCTTCATCTCCACCAACACCTGGTCGAACCTCAACCTGGGCACAGGCAAAGCTTCACGAGAAGGCAGCCTGTTGCCGCTCCAAACCGATTATTCAATGATATTAAGACACGCGCACACACACACACACACGGATATTATATGATATGTACACACACACATATATATATATATACACATACTGTATATAATAACATTGGTTCACATCAGTTCACCTACGTTGATCCATTTTGACCGTCTTCTCTTGAGGCCCTCTTTTTGCCCGAGCTTCGCTACACCGAAGCTGAGGTTTCCCACCAAAACAGATGTGGCATCATCCCGGTCATCTGGGGTGATCATCTCCTGTGGCGATGCTCCAGTGCCCTCTGGATCCCTCTGGATGCCACCGGGCGGTCCAAGGCCCAAGCAGTCTGAAGTCTGGAGGCAATCTCTGCCTGCTTGGTCCGCAGCTCTCTGGCTTCCTTCAAGGGAACAGCTTCGACAGACTTCCATCAGCTTCCTATCTTCCTGGTGGATCTTTGGTGGGATAGGGTTGTTAAAAGTTCCCCGCACCACTGGCATCATTGAATCATTTTGGCTTCCATGGAAATTTTAAATGTTCCGAAGTAACAAAAAATGTAGCCCCGAAAGTGTGATAGTCATGAAGTGGGGATTTTGCAAGTCCCTAATTTTCGACTTTCTTGCCATGTCGAACTCCTCCAATGCGAGCTCGTGCATCTCGTCACCCGGAGTGTACTGTGCAGCCTCAAGCCGTCCCCATGCGGGTCGTGTTGGCATCATGGGATGATTGAATGGGATAAGCACCTAGGGGCATGGGACTGCAAACCTACCAGCCAGAACGGTTCAATCTCATTCAACCACCTGTCCCTCAAGGCACCCAGCCATCCATCCATTCCATAATCTGCAAAACCCATCTCTATCTGGTGAAAAGGAATCCTATAGAATCTGCAGAGTTGCTGATCCGGCTGTGCTGAATGCCCATTCTCTCACATCTCGGGAATCCCACATTCTAAGTCATCTAAGTCTGTCCTGTGTGCATTGGAGGGGCATATTAGCGCTCGCAGCGCAAACATGGAAAAATAATGAAAATAGACGAGAATATATGCAGTAGTCCAGTCCAGAGAGTATAGAGAATGAAAAACACCAAAACTTTTTCGGAAGTGGCTGCTTTTATAATCTTCGGTGTTGACATTGCTACAGTAGTTAGCTGCATTCCTGGCATCTTAACCTTGCACCTGGGTGAAACGTGAATGACAAGTGTGATCCTCTTCTGAGACTCCGCGAGTAGCGCGGCCAACTGACATCGAGCAAATGCCCCAAAGTAGTGGTTGTAGTGATAAAATCTCAGCATGTCTTAGCCCAAAGCCATTTGTTTCGCATCTGAAGCTTCTTCTGCAACTCTGCGAAGCCTCAAGGCAAGCTCTGTGCAATGACCTACTGGTAGCCCTCAAAATAAGCTTTGGCAGGAAACTCGGCCAGTGTGTCAGAGATTGTGGTGAAGCCTCAGCCAAACAGAAGCCGAGCCAAGCACTACCATAAGATACATTAAGATACCACAAGTGATACGCCGAGATACGCGCATGCATTAACTGCAGATATAATCACGCACACACACACACATATATATATATATATATATATGTATATGTATGTATGTATATATATATATATATACACATATACACACCCACCTACGCACAAGATAATCTAAGAATCTAAGATAACAATAGATAACATCTCTCGAAATATACAAATATATAAAAATCAATGTAGTAGCCTCTTGGGTTCCGACGAGCCAAAGTGGTGGACTTCTTGGCCTGAAAAATGAAGTCATGGCCGCCAAAGGTAGTGGTAGTCATGGCTGAGGAATTGACGTAAGCTTTCCTAGGGCCAGGTGCAGAACAAGAAGTCGCTGCAGGTGCAGCTATCAAGAAGAGACTGGATCATCAATCTCATGCTACCAAGATTCTGGTCTTGGAGAATAGCAGAGTCTGCTAGCTGCTCTTCCAACTCCATTTTCTTCTTGACTGCCTCTATGAAGTAATTGATGCCGGCAGCGCATACAAGCCCTTCAAAGGCAATGGGAAGTTACACCCTTTGCGCCTCTTCTGCACCGCGCAAAAGTGCAACATTCAAGCCTCAGTAGTCACACTTGAGATGAAGTACACATGATAAAACCATGCAAAACGCTCCTTGTGAGTGTGACGGGGGTACCTACCAAACTGCAGCCCAACACCGCTCAGAGCACCGATTTCAGTGAACTAAACGATGGCAAGTCTGCCCCTTTTTCCCACGTCGCATGGCGCTTCGAGGTGGCTCTGCTGGAACTTTGCCTGACCAAGTGTTTCCAAGCAAGAAACAAAGCATGAAACAGGCCAGTTCAATGTGCCAACTCTTCCATCTATTGGTAGGTGCAGTGACAGAGCGCATCCCAGATGGAACGGCTTTGCACCTTTGCCTGTGTGATTTCTGTTGCGCATTGACTCCGTCCGAGTAGATAATCTTCTTCCTCACCCTCTAACATCTCTAACTCTGACCCATTATAATCCCAGCTGTGTTGTTGCGCGCAACTGTATTTGCCACTGAAACCAAAAAAACCCAGGTAGACTTTGCAGAATGCACCTCAACTGTCGGACCGGAATGCACTTGCTTCCGAGCTATCTCCTCCTCCTTTGCCTAACACAAAATCTGCGACAGGTCAACAGTCAAAAGAAGCCATCCCTTAGAGCTTAATGTGCTAACAGCTAACATGACTTCTTTACATTTCTTGATGCTTTGGGTTTGACATTTAGCCAAGCAATAAGACATGAGCCGACCAGCCTTCAGATTTCGATGTCCCACCGGAAGCGCCTGCCAATGCCCATGCCCCGTGATGCATATGGCATGCATTATGCGCATATGTGTGCCCTCTTGTCATCGAGCCACCTGCTTCTCCTTCGGTCTCAGCAGGAAGCAAGTGCACAGAAACCGTGTCACCTGAGCTGCTTGCAGGATCTTAGCAAATATCCAGTGTTCTTTTCACCGCCCTCTCCAGGCATCCCAAACTAAGCTTCTGGCGAACAGTCACCCAACCAATGGCCAAGTCCTTTCTGGCAATGCATCGAATCCTGGCAGCATGTTGGAATATTTGGAATCACAGTCTGTTAGTTTCCCCATGGCAACCTCGAGGGTCTTGCCTCAGCTGCCCGGTTGACGAGTCTTCCATGGCCGGCTCAGTGGCATCAACCAACTCGTCAGGAGAAAGCCTGCAGGGAACGAATCATCCAGTTTTCCCAGAAGGTTGCACTAATCATTCAGTTTTGCCGCAACAATTCACAGCACACTCTTTGCATCTCTTTGCAATAACTTCATCCAAGTTCCAGCAAGCAACACTCGGATAATGTGGATGGAATCCACCGTGCTATTGGCCGCAAGCGCTTGCGTCAAAGGCACAGAGCTTAGGACCTCAGGGCTGCAGCCTTGTGTTCACCTATGTGAATCTCAAACATCAATTCATCTTCCAAAACTTCCAAAACCTTCCAGAATCAACTCAGTTCGGGCAGTTTCCTGCAGGCCATGGCACTTTGTAGCAGGGACCTTGGCACGCCGCGACCACATGACGCCCGGCGTTGCCGTCGCTACATTCAGCTGAGCGGCTCCATGGCCTCACCTCGCCGGTAGAGTTCACCACGTAGCCTTCGGCACCGTCCTGCGGCAACAAACATAGACATCACTGAAAAACAACATGTAACCAAACACACGCTCACACACACACACACGTTACTACACAAATACATATTACATGTAAATATACTATATTTTCTAAAAAATGATGTATGTATGATTACGTCCGTATGCATGTCTGTATGTAGGCATATGTAGGCATATGTAGGCACATGTAGGCACATGTAGGCACATGTAGGCACATGTAGGCATATGTATGTATGTATGTATATGTATGTATGTATGTACGTATGTATGTATGCATGCATGCATGTATGTATGTATGTATTTTTGTATGTATGTAACATATGTATGTATGTATGTATGTACGTATGTATGTATGCATGCATGCATGTATGTATGTATGTATGTATTTTTGTATGTATGTAACATATGTATGTATGTATGTATGTATGTATTTATGTACGTAAGTATGTACGTATGCATGTACGTATGCATGCATGGATGTGTGCATGTGTGTGTGAACCATCTGAAGAGATGTAAAACTTATAACCTGTGGTTTTTCGCTTTTTCGCTTTTAGGCATCTAGGATTGTCATTCAATCTTGCAGGGGGTGGATGCATGGTCTGGCAGTCATCCACCAACGAAGACACTGCCTTTCCATGGTGATATGACGAAGGGACGCCTTTGTCACGTACCTGCTACTTCAACCTCATTTCCTGTAGCATTTATTTGTCGTACATGGCAATCGGCAAAGCCTAGAACCGGCATGTCGATCATTTGGATTTTTCTGTTTCCAACAGATTTGGCAACAACACTGGCTATGGCGATGACAGCTCCTTGATACCTTTGTCAGGTCTCTTCACTGACCCGTTCCTGTCAGGTTAAATGGAAGTGTTTTTGCACGGAAGATGCATTCCACACCAGAATTCGCAATGACAGGTCTGAGCAAGTGTGTGTACGCCTATATGTGTGTATGTGTGTATGTGTATATAAATAAATACATACACGTATTGCTTAGGGCATGCTGGGCATCATGATACATTACTGTTTAAGCTCGTGCTGTGATTGCTTGTGTGACTCTCTCTCTCTCTATGAATATGTTCTCCCCATTGTTGTTGCATTGTTATGACATTTCTTTTAACTGCCATCCAAATTGCCAATCTTGTTGTTGAGTATTATGATCTGTTGACATTGGAATCTATACACAGCATGTTTCTTCTATTGCTTATGGTAGCGTCAGATGTATGCATCATGACTGACACACTTGCTCAGAACAATCTTTGCGAATTCTGATGTGGAATGCATCTTACGTGCAAAAACACTCCATTAAACCTGCCAGGAAAAGTATGAAGACAAGATCAGAGAAGAATCTCGAAGTTTGTATTTCCACGCCCTTGCTAGATGCAAATCGTTCCCTCCCTGACATCAAGTTTGGTTTGAAAATTGTTTGAAAACGACATGCCGGTTCTTGGCTTAGCCGGTTGCCATTGACGAAAAACTGGAAAATTGCAGGTA
>Ga0126342_10023040_pt1 | contig 10227 bp, 5 predicted proteins | sample Cyp1metagenome_FD_92528 | JGI IMG/M metagenome (GOLD analysis project Ga0126342, IMG submission 92528) | Coral microbial communities from Lord Howe Island, Old Settlement Bay, Australia - Cyphastrea 1 metagenome | ecosystem: Host-associated > Invertebrates > Cnidaria > Coral ... | reverse complement strand
GGATCACTTCCGGGATATTTTGAACCCTTATGGGGAAAAACCTAATTATGGAAAAATCGGACGCAGGCGCCGCCTGTCTAAGTTGAACGTTTTTTTTTTCCATAATTCTGTCGGTGACCATATGTGATACGACATGAAGGCATGTGCATTCGTGGGCCCTACCCCTTCCCCAATACTATCAGCCGGAAGGTGTCAAATTTTAGAATCTGGAAGTTCCTCCACCAAGCTGGCAAACGCGCACCACAATGGTAAATGACGGCAAGTCTGTGCCAACTTTCTTCCTTGTCAGTCGAGCTCTTGCCAATCTGAACAGCCCCTGAGCCTCTTTCAACGCGTGGCCCTGGTTCGCACGGATGCGCTTTCGAGACGCTTCTGCCATCTTCTGCCAACATCTTGTAGCGGTTTTTCGCATCAGCTGCTACGCAGGAAACTGCTTCAAATCCGTCACCGGACGATTGCAAAGCCACCTGCTGCCATCCCATATGATCGGTTGATCGGGATTCCCAGCTCATGGATTATGAGAATCCCCAAAGCCCATGTAAAAACAGGGATAACCCCCCGAAAAATCGTCCACCAACCATATAGCGTACAAGTTATTATACAAGTTATTATTCCCATCGTCGTTGAACCCCCCTGTAAATGATGGTTTCTTACAACCCCCTATTGTAAGCCACCAGGGTAAACTGGCTCCCGTGGGCCGCCCCCCCACCGTTTGGATTTGGAGGACAAGGTAGGAGACATCAGTTCGCGGGGCGAGCCAGAGTCCTGGAGAGGCCATGGTGGATTCCCCCTGGATTAGATGGGCTATGGGGAAAGAAAAATGCGATTCCTGGAAAGTAACTGGGTTATAAACCAAACATTTATCATGAAATCATATGAAATCCCCATTCATCACCATTTCTATCCATTTCTTGTTAATTAAATCGCCCAAATTATATTCCAATGATAATCCATTTGCGAACCAGTTAACTAACTTCATGGCGCATCAAAGTGGGGCCCAGGTAGCCATACAAAAAAATGTGGAAAACCCATTGGGAAACTGTTCGAAAAATTGCCTACTTTGATGGAAAGTGTTCCACATCTTTTAGTATGTTTACACTATTTAAGATTTAAGAGTGGGATTCTCTATTTTTGTGGGAGTTACTAGAAGGCCAGGAAGTCTCTCTCTCTCTCTCTCATCCAGATTCCTTCCAGAATTGAAACCCATTGATTGACATCTTTGCCGGCCAAAGCCCAAATTTTTGTGATTCAATCACCAATCTTGCATTGATTTTCTCGGCAGAACATCCTAATCTTTCGTCATCCGCAAGCTTTTGATGGTCATTCAATTTTGTGGATTAAGTCTCCAAATTGGCCTCCTGAAAACCCTTCCTTTCTTGTAACATCCTGAATGTTCGCTGGTTCTCATCCAACTACATCCCTGCTGACAAGCTGATGCCCCCACAGTTACGTGTGTTGGTTTACAACCCTTGATATAGGTATCGTAAACCCCAAACATTGGAGTTATGTTCACCAATTTTGCAAACATAAATCAGCTATACAACCCCGTTAGCCAGTTTGATATAGGTATCGTAAGCCCCAAACATTGGAGTTATGTTCGCCAATTTTGCAAACATAAATCATGAATCAATCCCATGAAATCCCCATTTCCTATAGTTTTTCTAGGGTTTTTGTGGAACCCAGCCTCAGGACCATCTCGTCCACCTGCCGCAGCTGCTGTTGTCACCCAGGAGTTTCATGATGTTTGTATTAGGTAGGATGATTATATTGAAACTATGGTATATGATACTTATTGGTAGGTAGATTGATATTATATATTAAAAAATGGTATGTTGGAAAATCTCATGTTCTGAATCTGAGGATGATTAGGTATATGAACAAATAGATAGGTAGATAAATAGATAAATAACAGGGCCGAAAACAAATAGAAAAGTAACTTAGCAAAGTTTGCCATTATTGCGGTAGGATTTTTGATGGTCTACCTTTTTGCGGATTGCAATATGCATATATATACATAATTATCTACAGCATATACTATATATCTATGTAACTTGAGTGCGTGAAACATACATCAATATAGGGATATGGGGATATGACATGATATTACCAAATAATGGGGCTTCAAAAAAAAACACATTGTTTCGTATGGCTTCAACAACCAGGGTTTTTTTCGTATGGCTTACCGCGAAATCATGGATTCATCGGATGATTCAGCGGATTCATCAAGATGTATGGCTCGCACACGTAGCGATTGATGCCGAAAAATGTTCCATGTTGATATACCCTCTGGTGAACTAACATAGCAATGGAAAATGGCCATAGAAATAGTGGATTTTCCCATGAAACATGGTGATTTTCCATTGCTATGTTAGTTCACCAGAGGGTAGTTCAAAGTGCAGCCAATTTGGTGGGGTTGTTGCTACACCAATAAGCAGCCAGACCCACGTCGAAGAGTGTGACAAGGTGTGGGCAAAAAAGGGGAAGGCCAGTAAGAATTTTCAGCCTTAAAATGGTAACATTCGATGTTGTGAACTTGCGATACGAACCTACGAACCACTACAAAGCTCAGAAATGGACATGTCCAGACATGAAAAGAGGATCAAAAAGCTATGTATAATATGTATACGCAGCAATTTTCGTCACGTGAAATGATCCATCCTTTTGGACTAAGATATATTGCTTAGCAATGGCTATGGTGAAGGCCCATAGCACCCGTGAGACATGGATTTTCTCTTTAGAAAACCATGGTGATATTCAATAGCCATGCTAGTTACCCTCTGGTAAACGTTTACTGTTTGCTATTGAACATGGCCCATAGAAATAGTTGATTTACCTATTAAACATGGTAATTTTCCACAGTTATGTTAGTTTACCAGAGGGTGCATGTCATGAACGTGTCCACTGAGGCCGCAGCCGTATGTCCAACGCTGCTTCCTGGTGACGCTCACTGCCAGCACCTGAGCCGCTAATGGAACTATCCATGGGTAAATCGACGATTGAGATGGTCCCAAAGAAACCTCACCTATAGATTTCCCATATCAATGATAGTGATTTACCATCTCGCCTCCAATTGATTGGTGATAATCCCCCGACTCCAAATCACCCAAACCATTAGGTAATCATTGATTGAAATATTACAGTAATCCCATCTGGTTGGTGGTTTTAACCCCTCTGAAAAATATGACTTCGTCAGTTGGGATGATGAAATTCCCAATATATGGAAAGTCAAAAAAGCCATGTTCCAAACCACCAACCAGTCAATGATAGTGATTTACCATCTCGATAGCGAATGGCAATTCACCATTTGGGGAATCTATAGCCGTTGAATTCAGACATGGCATAAACAACATCGTCTTCAATCCATATCGGATTGCAGCCCCGGTGGCAAATCTTCACCAGAATTGCTTGCTCAATGGCCATGCAACAGGAACCAATTTATTGGAGGTACCTACCATGTATAAGGCCTATGTTTCAGGCCTATGGAAGGGAATATCCGCACAAAATATGATCTTGTATGGTACAGTACCTACATTTTAGGATCCTGAAATTCCCATTGAATTGCTTGCCTGAGTCTTCTTCGCCTGTTCCAACATTGCTGGATCTTTGTCCAATTCCTGGCGGCCACTCAAGTGGGGGCTTGATCACAAGACAGATTCAATGCGGATCAATTCAGAAGGGATGCTATACCCAGCTACTAGTAATTGATATATACTGTACCATCATATTGGGTATATAAAACTTATGTCTATATAAACACACACACACATATATATAAAGATTAATGCGGATTAATGCGGATCATTTAATAATGATTTATATATCCAACATTACCCAACTTGATATGACACTCGGGTCTGTCTGAAAAATGGGGGACCCTTAGCTATGGGAATTTCAAGAGAAAAACATATGCTAAGCCGTCGGGTTTTGGTGCTGCAAATTTTGAGGCAACCTCAAATGTACCTAGGCACGGGGGACCGCACAGGAACGTCCCGCGTGGGCTTGAATTGAAACAAGGTGCGAACAAACCTATGAAAACATGTGAGCGGGTATTGAATCATGCAATTCGTGGCTAAGTAGTCTTAAGTCATTGTCCAACCATGGATCATAGTCATGGCAATCTTTCAGGAATAATAGCCAACCATCAAGTTTTGCCATCCCACCCCTGATTTTTTCAGACAAAGCCATATTTACTGTACCCAAGCAAGCAGCGGCAAAAGGATCGGTGACAACCAAAGAACAAACAGTAGACTTGCCGACTTTCGTGCTGCTTGGGATCTGTTGCCAAACGAAATGAGCAATGGGTTGGGGGAACTACTCGTAGCTTCAATGACAAATCCTCATAAACCCACAAAGACTTGATGTCCTGGGGACCCTCCACCAATCAAACATGCCCACGGATGAACATTATCTGTTCTCTCTCCAACTGTTTTTCTGTTGAAACAGGTGACTGTTCATTTCCAGATTGGATTATCAAAGGGTATCCACCTATTTTGGTGGGCTAAGCACCCAGCTTCAGGCAATGAGATCCTGGTGTCCGTATGCCAAACTGCTTACACATGCGGAATTCTGATCTAACTGGTGGTTTCAACCCTCCTGAACAAACCACCAAACAATGGCTAGATAAACCACCAGTTAGATAGTTAGATATCAACAGTGAAATATGATTTTCAATAGTTTATTCTAAGAATGTTTGAACAAAATCATATTTCAAACCACCAAACAATGGCTAGATCATGCTAGATCTATTTCGTTCTACGGTCATGGCTGTGCCGCATCAGACTGGGCATTGGTGAAAATGATCAATTGAAGGGGTTAAGGCGGGTCCATTGGAAACAGCTTTCGGTCCTCAAATGCGCGATGACATGCCGCTGTCCATTCCACTATGTTATAGCTTCGTTCAAAATCCCCATTTAGACTGGGTGGTATGACCCACTCTCAAAACCAACCACCCATCATTTATCAACTATATCCCCGTAATCGTTAAAACACATACTTGGTGGTTCATTCCCCTATAGCAACCAACAGTTGGGAATTCTTGATCGCCCAAATACATCGGGAACCTGAAACAATAGATGCCTTTCAAAACGAAAGACATAACTAGTCAATACGTATATCTCGATAGTAACAGATTACATAACTGATGGGGTAGTTTTCATGCCCATGAAATTAGTCAATCTCTTATGTTGGACCATGTTAAAAGACATATTTTGATGGTTTTACCAGGGGTTTTCCAAGGTTTACCGCCCCTCCAAATCTTCTTTGGCCCCCGGACGCGGGCTCTCTGGAAGAGCTCCTTTTTGATCGACAGAATGCGCACCTGCGACTCACCAAAACGAAGGTGGGATGGGATACCCTTCGGCAGATTGATACCCTGCAGCAGTACACTCTTGCACGAGGGGTGGTTTTATTTTTAAGTTCCATGAGCCAGAAGATCGACAGGCACTGCGCCAGCACTCATTGTTGGGTGCGCATGGCGATTTAATAGAATGTTATCCACCAGATTTGAGAAACCAAAATCATCAAATACCACTCAAAAATGGGGATTCTTTTTTCTCAAACAATTCCTTCCCCACATTTTATGGAAACTCCCAATGATTGATTTATTTGTTTTTCTCTGGGATGCCCTTCAATGATATAATTCAAACCAATTGGATTTTCCCATTGCCACAAAACCAAACACATCATTGCCATGGGCTTTACGGGCACAGTGAAGAAAAAGAAGTGTTTTGAATTTGGAGGCCGCACCATAGCAATTCACTGTCTCAAATACGTGGAAACAGGGTAAGCCATGAGAACACTCTGCACATCCAATCTAGTGTTCCATCATATACGCATTAAAAAGCTATCAAAGCCCAGAGCAACTATCCCAAGTCCCATAGAATACCACACATTTATTGCCGAATCATCACAGTAGCGGTAGCATCCCCAACGAGTCTTTCATCTTGCGCCCAGATCCTGTTCATTTCCATGGCCAAGAAATGTGGCATAACTCCAATGGTCAAGATTCACCAGCAATCTGCTAGAAGTCACAATCACTGAATCACTTTTATGTTTTTGGGGACAACACTTTCCATGTTCTACACCATGTCTTTGAAAATTCTATGGAGAAAAAACAGCTTCATGCTCTGCACCCATTGAGCTAACTGGTCGTAATCCCAGTCATCAGAGAATCCCAAAACAGCCCAGCCAGCAGCCAAACACGCCTTTGGTGTGCTCAAAAAGGCGTCGAAATCAGGTTTGAACGGGTTCGGCAGCAGGGCATCCCTGCCGATGCCCCGATTTTTTGATGATGGCATCCTGATTTTATGATCGAATTTGCCAAGAGTATATCACTGGTTGGTGGTTTTAATCTATCCAAAAAAATATGAATCATGTCAACCAAACATCCTAAGTACGGTTGAAACACAATAAATATCTGATTCCCCAGATTACGGAAACACCCGTTGAATCCCAGTGAGATGTTCACAATTCATTTTCTGATGAGCCACCCGGGCTCCTTAAAAACTGAGTCAGCACGGGAAAACATCAAACGTAGCGGTCGAAAAAGACAGATTTGCAAGTTTCAAGCAACTAGCCAGATTTCATCCATGTTATTCCATTTTATTCCATTATATTCCATGTTATTCCACTATATTCCATGTTATTCCATTTCCATCCACTTTATTCCATGTTCAAATGGGAAGCCAAAAAATCATCTGAGAGTTTCATATGTTCACCGTCTCCCCGAGAATATCAGCAGCTGATCATCAATGTCCTAAGACTTGGGATGGACGCCGAATTGGTCAGTGGTTAAAGGGATGGACATCCCAACATGCCTCAGCGCTTTGCCAAGAGTTGGTAAATCTGTGGCGTATCTCTCTCCATATTGTTACATAGTACCCTCTGGTAAACTAACATAACTATAGAAAATCACCATTTTTAATGGGTAAATCCACTACAAATGGCCATTTTCAACAGCCATGTTAGTTTACCAGAGGGTATCACATGTTATATGAGCAATGCCAAAACATGTCAAACACACAATGTGATAACCCCAAACCAATGGGTATTTGGAGGATCATCCCACTTGGTACCTGGTTAGTAATCCTGGCTGGTAAGTCCCCAGCCAAGGTCCCCATTCAGTGGGTTATCCCATAAAATACATAAAAGGCCTATAAGTTATCTTACATAAATGGGTTATAACTAATCATAAAATACTATAGTGGATTACTATCCCATAAATGTATAAGTTATAACTAATCCACTAAGTGGCCTATCCCATACATCTTCAATAGGTAAACTAGCTATGGTTACCACTAGGTCTAGCGTGCCACGCTATGGGTTACACCCCGCATGCCCCAGGGATCGTAAACCTGCCTTGCAAGCAACGAAAACCTCGGCGCTGCTGGATCTTGGCGATGAAACATGGGAAATTCCTACGATTTGTTTTTTGGTTATGATGTATGCTGCTATCAAAATTGTTACCATTTTGCATAGCCCAAAATCAAAGAAACAACATAATCCATTTGAATGCTTGTATCATGATTGTTACCCCAAAAATGGGATTTAAGGGATTGGTGCAGTGGCATATGATGGCACCATTTAAATACCGCAAATTGGGAACCCAAAATGAATATACAGTGGACCTAATACTAAACCAGGATTTGGTTGGGTATAATCATCCTGGCATAAAGGGCCGCCGGATGAAATTGGTAGATCGAACTTCATTGAATGGGATATTCATGGGCATATTTTACAGTGGTTGGTGGCATACCTACCCCTCTGAAAAATATGACTTCGTCAGTTGGATGATGAAATTCCCAGCATCTGGAAACATAGAATTCATGTTCCAAACCACCAACCAGTACAGGATATATTGCCAACTATAATCAACAACTATAAGAATACAGTTGGGAAACTCAGCTCCTGAGCTCTTCGTTTTTTTTAAAGAATATGGATGCCCCTGGCTCCGAACCGCTTGGATCAACCATCCAAGTCATCGAAAGATTGGATCTTTAACACAACAGCAACACATAGAAATCTCCTCAAAGTGCATACCAATCATCATGGGGGTATATTACCAACCATGGTGGGGACGTTTTTAAATACATATATAGAGTATTTTTTTATCCAACCATCATGGGGGTAGTCCATCAACCAACAGAGTAGCCCTACATCCATTGGTTAATCACCGTGAAAAACCCATGTTTCCATTGCCATTTTAAGGGTTCATCCATGTTCATTCATTTCAAGTTGGACATGCCGTCCAGCTATATCATTAACATCTATAACTAACATAGCCATGGTATAAATGGCCCATTTATATGATTTTCCCAGCTATAACCCTCCACTTATGAGGGATTTTCCATGGCTATGTTAAATAACCAAATGATGGTATATCATTAACATCCCATCCAGGATGTTTAGAACAGATCTTACCTCGTCTCCCTCGTTGGTGAAATCGTCTCGTTAAATATGGTTTCAATTTAGTACGTCGCCTCGTTAAATCAGAAACCCTGCCCCACACCTCAAGGCTGTTATTTCGTCACCGGCGTTTCTTGAGTGGGCTCATGCCTGTGCGGCTTTCTCTTCTTGCATTTGAAGGTCTAAACCCCTTTTAAGTCCTGCAAGGGAGGCCCAAGTGTCACCAGCAAGGGTTTTAGGTATATATTCTTTTGGAGGAGTCGGGTTTTGTTTATGCACCTCCCTTGATTTGCGCGCGTGGGGGTGCACCTTCTGGACAGTCCTCTTTCCAACCCTGTATCAAACCCTTTGTATAGGTCATCATTTGACTTTGGCCTATTTCAGAGAATTTTAGATATATTTTTTCACTGCAGGAAAATCTAAGATATGATGCAAGTTTGTCATGAAGGGTGGCCAAGTTGAGACATGCAAACACTTTGGTGATCACTGCCTGGGGATGGAGTGACCTTGGCCCTGCGTGAATTGGGCAGAGTTCTGGTTGGAATGCTTATTTTGATATCCAAACAAATCCACCAGGAGGCAACGCACATTTTAAGTTTTTTTTTTATTTTATTTTTTAAATTTTTGCTTTTTTTAGTTTTTTTTAGTTTTTCTTAGATTTGTTTAGTGTTGTGTAGGGGGAGTAAGGCCACCAGGAAAACCTACGTATAGAAATCTGAAGAAACCTTGCATTGATGATTCGGTGTAGCTTATGAGTTTTCATTGGCAATATAGAGAGATGTTCAGGGGGTAGTCCATGAACAATGCAAGAGTTTGTTGAAACATGTTGAATCAACAGGAGGGTTCAGATTGGGAGTGGACAGCAGGGAGGTGATGGAAATCCCAACAATTGGGGTGTTCAGATCTTCAGACTGAGCAGGGGCACAAGGAATTTGATATCCATATTCTGTGGAATTTAGTGGAATCTAGATTTCTATAGTAGAATTTAGTGAGTTTTAGTTTTCTATAGGTTTTTTTAGTTGTATATATTATTTTGCAAAGAACCTATCAAATGCTAAGAGGGTAACAACGGGTTTGTATGACTGTAGGCATCAACGTTTGCTAATCTATGACAGGTTTTCCTCAGCTTAATGGTTAGAGCGCCGCTCTTCTAATCCGCAGTTTGGAGGTTTGAATCCCATGCCTACATATCAAGCAATGTATTCGAATGTACTCGAGACTGGGCACACCTTGACATGATTATTGCACGAATCAGAGCTGAACAAATGTGCTTGCAAAACGTCATTTGTGTCCCTCCCATCTTACTCAAAAACAATTTTTCATAGCCGTTCTGTGTGGCAAGGTGTGAGCGAAAAATCAAAGGGATTTCCATTCAATCACTTTTGTTGGTCAATCCATTTTTGATGATTAAATCACACTAAAATACCATCACATCACCGCTATGTTCCCCTGATATCCGCTTACCAGGTTTGATCGTTAAACCCACCATCTCGGGATACAACACCAACAAAAACGCTGCCAGAGTTGCGCTCCATTCTCGGTTTTGAAGGACTCATGTCCCACAATGGCTCCCAACCGACCTCCGCGACGCATGACCTAAAGAAAGGTAAAATCACACTACCCTGGGGTAAATGTACGCCCTAATTACTTTACAGGATATATTATGGCAATTGAATTGGTAGCCCGGGTATACCACACTATACTGCGTTGGCCTTTCGACCCTGCGAAAATTATTTATGGATTTGGGGGCCCGCCCGGCCTCCAAATCTGTTCTTGTGGCTCAATTGCTTTGACCCAGACTTGTGATTCTCTGTCTTCTTTTTT
>Ga0126342_10023039_pt1 | contig 10227 bp, 5 predicted proteins | sample Cyp1metagenome_FD_92528 | JGI IMG/M metagenome (GOLD analysis project Ga0126342, IMG submission 92528) | Coral microbial communities from Lord Howe Island, Old Settlement Bay, Australia - Cyphastrea 1 metagenome | ecosystem: Host-associated > Invertebrates > Cnidaria > Coral ... | reverse complement strand
TGAGAGATTTATTTGAATAGGTGAATTTAATAAAAATATATGTATACATTATATGTCTCTCTCTAAAAAGTTATATATATAGATATGTAAAATATATAGATATATATATATATATATATGCAATATATATATATATTACATATATATATATATATATGTAATATATATATATATATATTATATATATATGTAATATATATATATATATGTCTGTATGTAGTATAAAATAAACTATATACATATATATATATATATATATATGTAGTATTTATATATATATATATATGTAATGTATGTATGTATATATATATAATAAATAAATAAATAAACAAATAAAATAAATAAATAAATAAATAATACATAAATAAATAAATATATATATATATATGTAATATATATATATATATATATTATAACTATATTTATTATTATTTTTATTATTGTAAAAATATATATACATAATATTAATATTACATATATATGCTATTGAATTGGGGGGTCAGTAAATGTCAATCATTATATTTTGCTAGGTTTTGCCATATATGTTCCCTTCGGCATCCCAGTAACACTGAGGACTTCACTCAAGCGTCGGTTCGGATTAGACTCCCAGTCCTTAGCTGAAGAAATTTTGAGTCAAACTCTCCCAGCCGGTCTCCGGGTCATCCATTGTTCATGACCTTGAAAATGGACCAACATTGGACATTGTAGCAACTCCAGAAAGATCGAATCTGGACAATTCCTATTTAAACATAATTAACATAATTGTTGATAATATCACCGTTCTATCTTCCTGGGGTTTAGTGATCAGTTGGGGAAACATGATGCTACACCCAGTTCTGCGATCTGTTGGAACCCTGGCCCCAGGGCCAGGCGACCTCGGGTTGAGGACGGATTGTCATTGATCATTGAACAGCATTGGTTCATGTTTTTTAATCTCACATAATCTCACCATTTGTGGTTATTTAAAAGGGGATAAAAATGGGGGGTATCATAATCTTCCCACTCCTGTATCTTGACTAATTGCTGGCAAACTTGCCAAAGGATGATCTAGGATCCCCCACGTCAGAGGAAAGCCGCACAATGACGGCTTTGAACTCCACGTCCCCTGAGACTGACAATCCAGCACTGACGGGAAAAACAACAACAACAACAACAAGTCCATATATAAACAGAATGTTTAGCAAACCTGCAACTCATCCGTTTCGAAACATACATCAATCAAAAGGAATAGTTTTTCCGCGTTTAGCGATGTTTAGCATCTTATAAACATCCTCAGCCGCGAATCAATTATCCTCATTTCGCATGGCCTGCATGGCGGATCGTACTTCAAGTCAGATTTTTTTTAAAAGCAAACCGGCTGATCCACATTGATCCACGATCCGCCATGTGATGCATACGAAACGAAGGAGTCTAAGGGGAAAAGGGTTGCAGCAGCTTTAGTCGAGAGGAAAAACTTTTGTCCTGGTGTTGTACTTGCCAACTCTTTCTGTGGTTTGATCGTTGAGAGCTACAGGAGGTTGTTCCCCATATATTCCCCATCCAGTTTTTTTGTAAACCTGGGATCAGGGCAAAATCCAAGGTACAAGCTTCTGGCCATTCGGAATATTGAAACACATGATGGCTACGGCTATGTATTACAGAGTTTCATGATGGTTGGAGCATGCTCAAGCGAACAGTGAAAGGATAACTTTGACAACATGACATTACACATCTTGTAGTACAAAGTATCAGTTACATTCAGTTACCATGTACTGGTATACCGTATATACCCATGAATTATCCAGTTCTTGAACCATCTTGCACCACAGATGGAAAAGACTATAGCCACCATAATATACATGTTCGCTGGTTCGATCATCAACTGCCACTGATTCAAGACGAACTTCTTGCTGGTTCAGCCCACAAGTTTTCATGGTAAAGTGACATACCAATTTCTATTTTCTTCTGGTGTGAAATGTCCATTTCTGTTGGTGAATTGATTCGGTCGCTGAGATCGCCCATCTTTGATGCTTGCCCGACCCTTTCCCAGTTGGTCCCAGGCGAAATGAGCAAGTTTGCAGATGCAATACTCCAGCCCAAATTGGGAACCTCAGGTGAAGCGCCCAGCAATTGCCAATTGCCAGCACCCGTCACCAGAAAAAAATCGGGATGTGTAGAGCCAATTGATTGGGGGTTGAGCCACTCATCACTGAAAAGCACGCTTTGTGTTGGGGGAAACAAGGGGAAAGTATACCATTTTCAGATGAGCGAGTTTTTTTGAGTTTGCCAAATCTTGGGGTGGCCGGAGCAGTTCATGATAAACAATCTGTTTTCATGCTTGCAGGATATACAAAGTTAAAGTAATATACCATCCCCCTAATAATCCCTAATATTAAACACCCCGCTTATGCTCTAATGCGGGATTTACATATATTTGTGATCATCTATAGATGAATATACAATAATATACTATAGTGGGTGCTGAATATTTCGGAGAGGGGAACACAACTCTAACTGGGTCCAATATTTAAACAAGTTTGGACAAGTTTTTTTCAAATGCAAATAGGTCGCGGTACAGCCAAATAGGAGATTATATTATAGGATGCTGATGGACAACATGACAACAAATCATCAGAGGACCAAACAATCGCATTTTGGGAGTGTTTTTTTTTCTAAACACATCCCAGTTGCACCTGTTGGTTGGAACCCATGATTTGATCATAACTCTTACCCAATCCCAAATGGCAAGCTGTGCCCCCGGCAGATCGGGAGAGGTGCACAGCTTGATGCCTGGCAAGCCACCGTCCGAGCAGCAAAAAAACAGGGAAAATCCCATCCCCCGAATATTAAACACCTCATAAAATGGTCCCAAATAAATGTAAATCCCCCACTAAACCATGGTAAGTTTATGTGGGGTGTTTAAGATTGGATGGGATTATACTAAACCATCATAAACCATAAACCATCAAGTTCATGATTTCCAACCATAACCATTCCCCAAATCCTTATACAGACCTGATAGAGCACACATCGATATTGGGCGCGGCACCCTGCCTTTCTTGGCATCCCAGTTTCCGAGCCTCAGAACAGCGGAGCAATGATTTCTCAACCTATCAAATCAACCATGGTCAAAAAATGTCAAAAAATGTCAAACATCAGTTGGTTGCAGTGACTATGAGTCGACACAGGTACATTTTGTGCCAGTGTGCGACAAATAGGAAATTGCCAGGAAATCCGCCGGCCTACCGGCGTGTCTTGTGGGTCTTGCTTGTTCGTAGTGCTACTGTCTGTTTTGTCTTCGTCTAGGCTTTCCCCTTGGCGCGGATTTTTGCCTCGTCTGACTTGAACCCACCAAACCCCCTCCCCTTCCCCCCCATGCACCCCCTCCCGTAGATCTTCTTTGTTTCGTCTTCATCATCTTTCCTTACATTGTGCTGGGCTCAACTTTGCCCATGCCTCGCTCAACACCTGGTTTTGCACATCTTGCTGTCATTTCGATGGTTGTTTCCGTTTTTTGCTTGTGTTTGCCATCGGTATGCTCCGCTTCTTATATCCAACACTTGACCCACTGGCCTTTGTGCCGAACATCTTCCAAAAGTATACACACATACTTTGGTTTAAATTTAAACCATGGTTTGAACAAAACCGATGTTTTTGCATCAAAACCGTCTTTTCCACAAAGAGCTGTTTTACACAAAAACCGTGTTATACACAAACACAATGTTTTACACAAAAACCATGTTCTTGCTGGGCCTGTGCAAGGGCTGTTTGCGGCTTGCAGGATAGCCGCAATCCATGGTGGCCGACTCCGAGCCGGGAGGATCATCATCCAACGCATCCAGTTCCGCTGCTGTCGAGATACTCTGGGCACGATCCAACCACGGAGACATAGTCGCCCATGCCAGTCCAAGGGCAGACCTGGATTCAATACACAGAAGATCAATAGAGAGGGAAGGTAAGAGAACCACTGAGATGAATGATGGGAGCGAGCAGACCCAATGTTTGTTCGGAATATATATCTATATGTTTATATATGTACTGGTACATTGATAAATTATTATATATTATCACGCTGGGTGAGCCTGTGTGCATATAGAAGTTCCCCTAAAACGTACGGAGATAAAATGAAATGAAATGAAAAAGTCTATGACTATATGCAATTCTACGCCAGTATGTTATAGAAATCGTCCAGGGAGCATGGAATGAGGGACCCTCTAAGCCATGCTGACCGCCTGTGGATCCTGGCCTTGCGATACCAAATCTGGGATGGGTCAGAAGTGAGGAATCCCCTAGCTCTGGGATCCGGAGCGATACTGTATCCATACATATCTATACAATTGAAAGGTCTGCATTTGTCCTGTAGTTAAGATATATTCATGCATGAGTTTTTTTTGTTTATCTACCTGTCCAGTTTGAAATCCATCACAGAACCTGACAACCTGACAGCCTGACAGCACTTAGTTTGCAAAAGAATGACCTGCGTACATTTGAATAGGCTTAAACGGGACTAGCGCGGGAATTCCCACCAGCTGCAGCAGCATGATACTCTTGTGGATATTTGGAACACCATGGAGATATTATCACACCATTTCATAAATATTGTTCTGGTATGTTCTGGGCATGTATCTCAAGCTTGGAGTATATGTCATGTTCATGAGCTCATATGAGCTCTATCTCTTTCTTCCACTACAATAGTGGGACATAGTCCAGAGGACATAGTCCAGAGGCGAGGCATAAGCACTCTGATCACTGAGGCGAGGGACAACGTGAAAGTGCAGCTCATCTTGGAAACCTGAGCGTGATGTGTACGACTATATAGCTGTTTTATGAATGGAAGAGATGTAGAAAATACGTATAATAAATATTATACCATTGTATATTATTTATGTAATATATGTTATTATACAGTGTGTATATAGAGAGAGAGAGAGAGCAATCCCCTGCAAGATTGATTTTAGCTTAATTACATCACTACGAAGGACTTTACCAAAGCCTTTTTCGGGATAGGACTTCCCAGAATTCATGGGATGAGATGGGAGCGCGACAGATTCCCATACGTGCGTATGTTGTATGTGTATTGTATATATATATATAACAATTACAATGTCATATTGAATTGTACATGTCTATTTATCTATGTGATTTATTGCTGTACCTTGTCATCAGCTATATCATAGAAACCCAACTATTGCTTGATGCATCTGTTTATTCATCTGGGCGGTGGACCTAATCCATCCATTTGGGTTGAAAAAATTGACCCATCCCTAATGTAGTAAACCCAATCATTAACCACCCCAGTTTAACTCCGTTTTACCACATATCAAAAATTGCGAATCTAAAAAACAACGAGTACCAATTTGGGAGGGGGTTTAAGATTTAAAAAAAACATCCCCAAAGAAGGGGTTTGTGGCGTGTCATTGAGTCTTTGCGTGTCTTCATTCATACAAAACCATACCGTTTATTTCTATGGGTGTGTCCGGCAATGAGTATACCTCAATCTAATTTCTAGCAACGGCAAAAACAGTACTGTAAATATTGTAACCATTTGTAAACTGTAAACTGGCAAATTTTGTGTGTTCCGCCCATTTTGGGAGAAACACATACAAATCACCAATGAAGATCTGGACCGCTGGTCACTGTCCTGGGCCCCGTGCCAGCCATTCCGGTGGCCACTTTGTTTTTGGGCGTCTTCGGAATGGGCACTGCCTCATGCGCAGCCACGCAAACCGAGCCGGGACAGGCTTCACGGGTGGAAAGTGACATGCAATAAAATCCAAATGACCTGAGAAAATAATGCCTCCCATCACTGACCCAAAACTATTTTGAAAATATGTCTTTATTAATATACCTGAACTCTTTGGAATTCAGTATGTGTTTTTTTATCAAATAAATTTTCATGCAAACCAAGAGTAAAGCAGGATACAATCCACAAAGGTGTATTGGGTCAAAATTAGACACCCAATGGTACCCCTACAAATTGGGGACCTATTTTTTGTGTCTGGCCCTGTAGAGTTTGCCAGTCCACCAGCAGCAACTGCTCTCTCAGCTGCCCAGCATACTGTTGAACTTCATCGTCAAATGAAGTTTTGCGGGATCTCCCGCTTGCCAGCCTTCACTCAGATTTCACGGTTTGGGCGACCATCCTATATGATATCTGCCTCAAGAAAAAAAACATGAAAAACACAACAGGGTAGAACCAAGACAAATAATACCATATTGCAATAGTTCAAACTTATTTTTAAATGATGGATGATATATTATTACATTATATATATGTATATGTATAGGTGTTTATTTATTATTAGATTTTATTACTACATTACATTAAAAAATATATTCTACTATATTACTGTTTATTTATTATTAGATTTTATTACTACATTACATTAAAAATATATATTCTACTATATTATATTATATTATATTAAATTATATTATATTATTTTATTTTATATTGTATTATATTATATTATATTATATTATAATACATTATAATATATGTTATTTTATTGTATTGTACTATCTTGAATTATACTATATTATAGATTGTATTATATCATTGAATTACTGCATTATATTATTATTATATTATGTTTTCTATTTTAAAATATTATTGTATTCTATTGTATTAACTTATATTATATTATTATACGATGTTATTATATTATATTATATTATATTATGGTAAATAATAATATACTATTTTTTATTATTACATATATGCATCATGAAATTCATATATATGTATTATCAATAGTCATTATTGTCAAGATTCCAAGATGCTTATCATTATCATCATATTACAGTTACATTCTTATTACATAACCCATTAAGTGGAGAGTGACGATGGGCACCAATGTTGTAAATCATGACAAACTCACCCAATCATGGGCTGTCCCCAGCCAGACGGCTTTGGCGCCTCGGCACATACGAAGGGTCCTTCACGCCAAAGATTGGGGTGATGGGCCTCGACACAATCGTCTGAGCAAAGAAAAGACTGGTATGGATATGGAGGACCCAAAAAAATCAGCACATTATGAAGTAACAAGTACAAACAGACGCCGGTGGTTTTGGTTATCCCCTGTTTCTAGACACACCCTCAGGTCTACCTCCCGGTGCGGCTTTGTTGATGCGGTTCATCGATGTTTTCTGAAATTCGCGTATCTTGTTCTGTCAGTTCGAATTAAATCCAGCAGCAACACTACTATAGTATTGTACTGACTCATCACAAGAAAGGATTTGCTACGCTCATCTGTTCATCCGCCCGTCTGTCTATGATCCAGCAAGCAAAGATCCAAGCAAACAATTCGGCCTAGGAATAAGACAAGGACTCTCTCTCTCTATATATATAGTCCTTTCTATAAGTTTGGCATGATAATTATCTATATTATACGTTGATATAATTACTATGGTTGCAGGTAAAACATAACCCAACCAATAGCAGCGATCTTCAGGTCTTTAGGAAACATGATAACTCAACCAGATTGGTAGTAAATGGATCAGAGATCTACCAGCTCTGGAGTCAACCGCAGCTCGGTGCAATGTTTGACCCACTTTTCACTAGGGGGCCTATGATTGTATTTGGGGACCCCAGCGTTTGGTCGCTCAACAAAGGTGTCTCTTTCAGGTACCAGGTACTGTATGGGTGCGTGAACCACTTAAGTGGGTATGTTTCAAGACTGGATGTCCTACCCTGAAAATCGCTGTTGTCGTTCTGCCATTTGGGGGTGACTCCCCCAATCCCAAGAATCATTCCAGTGACGTCAAGTGGCTCTCCGGATTCACCGCTTCGGGTGACCACTCCGTCGTCGGTTACCGCAAAGTAGCGGTTGTCCCCTAGAGGTTCTGTGCACCAGGTGAGGGTTGTGGGTTGAATTGGGGTTGTCTTCAAATAAACCTGCAATCCCTATTATATGGTTATCATCATTCTCTCTATGGTCTGATGGCTGTCAAGTATCCCCAAATGAGAACTGCCGCGCAGGACTTTGCCACACAGACCCATGTGGTAACAGTAGAAATAATGAACCCTGGACCAGCAAAATCGAATCCAACTTAACAGCCAAACACCACGTATATACAGCAAGCCACTTTTAGAATAACAATGAACAAATGAAATTAGTTTCAGAACAAGGATTATAATATATAATACTACAAAAGTAGCAATCCACTAGGTTGCTGAGATGGTTTATCTCCCTGAACTGGATGGACGGACAAGTCTACAAGAAGCTCCACTCTCACTTGCAAGACAAAACAGATCCTGTGAGAATTACGAGCCAAAGCAACACCAACCCAATTGATCACCTCCTGATATCCCCCAAGCCTAAAATCCCCAACAATGATCGTTTCCTGTCTTGGGTGCCAGGCCTTCTTCCCAAACTGCTCCTTGAAACTCGTCAAATTTGACGAATTTGTATTCCTTGGTTTCCCGAGGTCAGGCGATCTCCGCCTATCACCAACCCTCAAACATGATTTCGTAGACCATCATCGAGGGGTAAGCGGCTTCATTGCCATTGAAAAACTCAAAACAAATAGTTTCCCTCGATATAGCCCTCAAAGTGAATTCAAGATCCCTGAAAGAAATGTCTTGCCTGAGACTATGTATAATTCGTGAAATTTCCAACTCGGCAGAAATCTGTCCTGGGATATTCTCCCCCAACTACTCTGATGTTTTTCCCTGAAATTAGGGGACAAAATATGGTTTCTAGTTCAGTCCACAAAAGTGGCGATAAAATGCATATGTTCATATGTACATATGTATGTGCTTGCGTCATGTACATTCTTCTTTGTAGAATAATTAGTATATAACTATATTCAATTGTATATTTTTCATTGTACACAACCCATATTACATTTGTTTATACAGCACTTGGTGTCTCATACACAAATTCACACAATGCTATTCATCCCTGCAATGTTTCCGCTCCCCAACGGCCCAAATGCCGGTCCCTCAAAAGTTACAACCAAGACTCTGTTGGCACCTCAGAGTAAAATCCAGGACCAAATGGGAATATGAATTTAGAATGATCATGGACAATACACATTTCATTGCATTTCCAGGTCCAAACTCTTCTCCGACTTTCAATCCCACTGACAAAGGGGCCCCAGCTAAGTTCTCATCAGGTGTGAGAAGACTGGTGGAACTTGAGTTGGTTCCATGATGATGGCTAAACTTAAACAAAAATAGGATGACAGTGACAGTTCATGACGGATGGATAACGGTTGGATCACTTGAACAAATTGGTTGGGGGGTAGTTCAATAATATATTTCAACATGTGTGAAGCAACAACCCAAACCGCCAATGTTGGTCGATCAACCCACCTGCACCTACCAGACCTTGCAAGGGATTCCAATGCGTGAATGCATTCAGGTCTTGTTGAAATGTGAATGCAGCTGTTCTTCCAAACATGCCAGTGATTAGTGGTGCATTAGAGTACCAAGGCCCAGAACATCCCAGAACTATATGTAAAATATCCATAAATATGCCAGTGTGTAGACTTCATAGTTGTGTCTCACGTGTGTCCCCTTATAAGTAGGATGGAGTGTAGGCACTGTGCTGTGCGCTTGCCCTCCATATTATTGCAACAACAATGCCTTGGAAACCGATGTTTCTTGTTGCTTCGCTTCCCAATAGTGCCAACATGTTCCAACTGTGCCCCCGTGATTTTCGATGTCCACGTTCCAAATCTCCACCCCTTCACCACCTTTGGCCCCTTTGCACAGCTTGGCGCTCCCCACAGCTCGGCATTGAATGTTCCCAAACCACCTGGGATATTCCGAAGCCTGGCGCGTTTTTATTGAACAAATCTAATCTATGGCATAGAATAAATCACATGACAGCAATTGGAATCTGATGTATTCTGGAAGAGTTTCTTCTTTGAACCAACGCATATCTTGTCACTGAAAGGATGTCGCAGCGTCATATCCAATCTTCTTAAATCATACTGCATCATTCCAAGATATCTCCAAACCCGCCAGGCGGACATCTGTGGTGAGGACTGGTGCCCTGGCCGGATTCCAGTTTCCAAGCCTGGCGCAGTTGCTGGCGGAACCATGGGGCACCAAAACTGGCTGGGAAAAACATGGAAAACCAGGTCCAATTTTTTTTGGATGTCTAAATCTTGTCTTTGGAAGGTAAAGTGATCCAACCACAACTGAGAAGATGACCAATGAAATGGGGGGCATATCCAAAAATGCACCTTGTGGGCCTACTCAAACTCATGGGCGTGCCAGATCAATCCATGCCAAAG
>Ga0126342_10023038_pt1 | contig 10228 bp, 10 predicted proteins | sample Cyp1metagenome_FD_92528 | JGI IMG/M metagenome (GOLD analysis project Ga0126342, IMG submission 92528) | Coral microbial communities from Lord Howe Island, Old Settlement Bay, Australia - Cyphastrea 1 metagenome | ecosystem: Host-associated > Invertebrates > Cnidaria > Coral ... | reverse complement strand
GACTTCGAAATGTGCTTCGCGCCACAACGGCGTGCACTTTTTCGACATCTCAACTTCCAAAAGTGGTCCGAACCTGGTGTGTTTTGTACATTTTGACTTCGAAATGTGCTTCGCGCCACAACGTCGTGCACTTTTTCGACATTTCAACTTCCAAAAGTGGTCCGGAGCTGGTGTGTTTTGTACATTTTGATTTCGAAATGTGCTTTGCGCCACAACGGCGTGCACTTTTTCATCGCTCATCTGGCCAGATGGCTCCGCACCCGCCGCTTTAGCGAGCCTACTTTTCGACCCTCCGGAGCTTCAAATCATTGGAAAAACGCAGTGTTCCGCGACTTTCCTACCGTTTCGCGCATCTGCATCTTCTTTCTTCTGACTCTTTATCTTCTGTCATCTTCTCTCTTCTACTCGTCTCTTCTCTCTGACTCTTCCCATCTCTGCTTTTCATCTGTCCATATTGTCGGAAGTTTGACTTCTCAACTTCCTTCCATCATTCTATATCTGTCTCTATTTCTATCTCCGTCTCCACCATCATGCAGGGGCTCATCCCAAAACATTGCGGCTCCTTGGGGTTCCACCGAGGTGTTGCCGAGTTGGACGCGCGGGACATCGCCAAAACAGCCTGGACGCTGGCGCGGCTGCGCTGGGACGAGCAGCCGCTGCTGACGCGGCTGGTGTCAACGGCGGCGCGAGTCAGGGAGGAATTGGAGCCGCAGGCGCGGCAAGGCCGAAGAAACACGGCTGTTTTTTGGTGCTAAGATGGGTACATCATCGGATATTCGGATCTTATGGCGCGGTTGAGACTGCCACGATGAGTGTGAGATTTCACAAAGACCTCACCGCAATCCATAGTCAGGGCGGTGATCCCGTTTTTTTCGACCCGGTTTGTGAGTTATCATTGCCCAACACTCTTTGATGGAGGAGTTGGCCGTAGCAATCTGAGATGAGCTTTCGGTTGTTCGGGTTGCTGGCAGCGGCGTCAGGGGCTTGCCAACACGTTGTGAGCCTTTGCAACACTCAAAGTGGCGAAGCGCCAAGCGATGCAACTGGTGCCAGGCATTGTGCGATGTCAGGACAGGCATTGAAGTCATCCGCATGATTCGCATAGGGGTACCCTCAGATCATTCAAAATTAGACAATTTTAGTATTGAAACTTATGGTTTTGGCGATCCCCCATTTTAAGAAACCACCATTTGAAAAGTCATCGCAACCATTCCATGGCGCAACTCCCTCCGAACTTTCGGCCCAGCCCATGCTCGACCCTCTGGCAGGAGCAATTCTGTCCCTAGGAGCTGGCGAACATTGCATGGAATTTGGTGGGGGTCCGTTGGGGGTGGTGTTATGATATGAAGGGGGAACCGAGAATTCCTCAGACTTTGGAAGATTTGAATCCCAACATAATGATCAACAAGACCAATGATCAACAAAACTGTTGTTTTCTTGGGCATTGGGCATCATGATTTTCGGTTCAGTACTGAAGCAGTGAAACCGGATGGGCTCAGCGGTGCCCTAGCACTTGACATCCAGATGTGGGGTCCCCAGATTGCTCTGATCCTCGGAATGAATCATGTCATGATTCCACGATTGTATGGGCCCCTGGGATCCCCTGGGGCTATGATAGGATACCTGGATACCTCCAAATTCGCTGAATCATTGTCCCTTTTTTTCAGCGACGATCGTGCCCCCTGGAGGCCACCCTGCGTATCGCGGCACCAGATGTCTTAGGCGAACACGTGGCAGTATTCGTACATACTTAGACATACTGGCCATACTGTATATATATATAAATACACTATATAACAACAATCTTATCTATATCTATATGTGTATATATATATAATGCGCGTATTTGATTCTTTCATTTGTTACTGTATCATTTCCTTGCACGGCTACATATGAACAGATATTGATATACATAAGTGCATGTATATAAGTATGCAGTATGCCAGTATGCAGATAGACGTTGTATTTCTGTTTGAGCCTCTGCACACAAGCATACACACATGTATATGTATATTGTACCATGTTTGACACGTAGTGTGATTTCTTTTGTTATTTCCAGCGCCATTTCTACTCGTACATGTGTCATATCGTTGGTCTTTTACAGGTCTGGCTTGATGATATTCCTTTTCATGACTTATATTACTGTTCGTGTTGGTGACATTTTTCGGCTCGTTGCAATTTCCTAATCCCTATGTTTCCTGGCAAAATCTCATGAAATATGTTACACATCCCTATGTTACACATCCCACTTTCAGTGGGTGACATCCCACTTCTTTGTTGGTTCAATCCCTACCATCTGAATTACAGCTGGCCTTTTCGGAAGGTGCGCTCTGCACACAGACCCTGGTGACCTTGCAGAACTTTGGGCCGCCACTTGGAACTAGTCATCACTGGGGGACCTGGGGTTCACTCAATAAACTAAACGAGATTACTATGCACACGCACGCACGCGCGCGCACACGCACACGCATATATATATATACATTGTACACACACACACTCATATATATATATATATGCATGCGTGTGCGCGTGCATGTGCGTGTGTGTATCAGTGTGTGTGTGTGTTTGTGTAATGTATACTAAAACTATTTAGAATATCACCAAGGAGACTGAACATGTCCAAAAAACAATTAGTCAGGAATTTTTCTCAGCTTTGTTTAGTAGGAAGATATTTGGCAGGTGACCCTAATGCTGAAGGGGTATTGGAAGCCTTCTTGCCAAATGGTAAAGGCCAAGTGCTGTACTTGCGTTCGTAGATGAATAGAACAGCGACCAGTAAGAATGAGGAGATGACCGGGAATCATGGGGAGAATCAGAAGCGACCGATTTGATGCTTCATTTTTTTTTTGGCAAACTTGGATACGCACATGCTGCTTGTATTCATGTCTTGTTTCACTTGTTCTTGGTTTCTGATATTCATTCTGTCACATTTGCTTTGGCATTTGCTTTCTGTCCAATTTGAGTGCCATTTTTTTTTTTCACCTTCTTGCCGCCCATAAAACCAGGTCCAACATTTTTTTGGGCAGCTGGATCCCCGAAATCCCTCAAAATCCCCAGGACGGACGTGGCGAACGTCGCATGGGCATTCCAGGCTGGTGCTGTGAACTGTGAAGGGTTTCATGTTGGCAGGGTACGTATGATTTTAATGGGATTTAACTATGATTCAATAGGAACTGATTGGATTTATATGGAATTTACCCTTCAGTAAACTAACATAGCTATGAACAACGGACAATTTATAGACGAATTACCCGTTAAAGCTGATGATCTTCCATAGCTATGTTAGTTATCAGAGGATCGCTGCAGCTTTTCATGATCCATAGAGGTCCATAGAGGTAAACCTATCATGGAACCGCTAGCCATGTCCCTTTCCCATTGGTTGGTTTGTCAATACAGGGGTTTACCAGTTGCCCGTTACCCGAGCCGCTCACAACCAATAGTTGCTGTAAATAATGGTGAACAGTAAAAAAACAATTTTATGTTAGGAAAGCAATCGAATCTACCATTCACACGTTGCTTTACAATAGGGGATGGTGGATCCTGTTGCTTAATTATGACATTATTTCATGGAAAATATCGCCACCAATATGACATTTTAGTGGCATTTCATGGTGATTTCATGGTGATTTCATGGGATTTCATGGAATTTTACTCACATGTCATGGGATTTTCATGCCTTTTCGGACTACCATGGTGTTTTCACTGCCCCCCAGGTCTTGTCCCATCGCGATGAAGACTTCTTCCGCGGCCTCCGCGACCTGGTCGAACTGTTCATATTACTGGAGGGTACATATATGTAAATATAAGTGATTATAAATGATGATAACTGATCATAAATGATTATAAATGTATATAGAGACATGATATAATTGGTATATATATAATTTTATATATACATTGGCATGTGGTGTACATATCAACACATCTTCCACGTTGCCGTTGCGATTCCTTTCGGTTCTCGTTGGCCGGCGACCTCAGGTGAGGCCTCGCTGGCCCAGATCAGGAACTTCAATGCCCAGGAGGGGCCTGGCTGGAGCGGTGTTTTTGGAAAAAGCTTAAGGCTTCAACGACAACAACCAGGATGAGGTAAACCCTACAGTAAAGCCAGTTTCAGAAAAACCATCTCCAAGTTATGCATCAAGCAATGATTAGTAAATACCCCGATAATGGTTAGCAAATACCCTCCATAATGCTTAGGGAACCGATTGTTTAGTAAATCATGGTTGATTAGTAAATAATGATTAGTAAACCTACCATAATCGCCATAATGAGGTAAACCCAATACTGGTTTGTACATAGCCCCATTGGTTAACCACTCAGTCCCCATTGTTGTTGATTTGTTGATTTGTTGATTTATTTCCGTATATAAATATAATTATGATCTTTACACCCAGGAATTAAAAAAGTTCTATAAGGCAAACCTGCCAGACATCATCCCCAAGTCATCCCATGCCCTGATTTTCACCTGGGGTGTTGCAACGAAAACCACCGGGATGAACGGCAAAGTTGACAGTCAGTTATTTCACAGATACATTGTCTTCAGATATTTCAAAAAAAACCTTAGAATTATGTATTGGTATTTATTTCAAGGACAATTTTCAGACTGATAAGACTAAAATAAGACACATGAATCAATGCACTAGATTCACTAGGCCCCATGTTTAGATGAATTCCTCGGATCTGGGTTGTTTTTACTGCCAGCATCGGGAGCATCGACAGGATGTGGCTAACACAGCATGGGTGTCAACGTCGCAGAAGTGCAGGTGAGTTCTTTCGGATCCGGTGCCGGATCTGGGAATCTGGGGGGCTAGAGGGTCACGGGGTGCCCCATTTTTGAAATCCAAGTGATTGGTCATTTTCAATAGGGAAACTGACAGTTTTATGGGGTTTTCATGGGTTTTCCCCATTTTGAGAAACTCCCATTTTGATTTTTTGGGTGATTGATAGTGTAAGCAGAAAGTTTGCAGGTGACTTGCCATTGGAGGGTAGCAGTTCCCAACATGTTCCCCATGGCACCAGCATCAGCTCCATGGCAAAGATGCCCTTCCCACAACAGCCCTGGCTCCAATGCATGCACCACAAAGATGGGCCATTTCAACCGACTCATGTAAGTAAAATATACCCTCTGGCTATTTAACATAGCCATGGGAAATAGCCCATTTATAGAGGTTTTACCTATTAAAAATAGTGATTTTCCATGGCTATGTTAAATAACCAGATGGTAGTAGTAGTACATAAGGAGCTCCGGTAACACTCCCACTGCAAGTTCCAGCTGCATCTCAAAATTCCAGCAGATGTGAACCATTGGCAGGCAGAATGATGAAGTCAAAATCGTGTTTCCCCTCTTTGGGATGATAGATGGCCCACATCTTCGGCGCATTTTGTCCAGTAAGTATATGTAATTATTGGTAGCTGGGTGGTTCAACCGCTTGCCCCAATCCACCAGCGCTAAGTTTCAGAGCGCCATGAGAGATTCGTGAGTCGGTGATGGGTCGTGGATCGACATGCCACCCGCCCGCTCTGACCGCACGGCCAAGAGGTGCCAAAGGGATAGCGATGGGCATCTTTGAATCGTGTTGATCATTTTTTTAAATGTCAGGGGCACCCTCTGGTAATTTAACGTAGCGAACTGGTGAATAGATAAATCATCATGTAAACCATTGACCATCATGTTTATCATCTCTAAATGGGGGGCTTCCAGTTCGCAAAGTGTTAAACAACCAGAGGGTAACAGAATTCCCTGGGAGGTTTGCGGAATGCACCCTCTTCACCGCTGTGGTCATTGCAGTGGCCTGGCAGTGTCTCATGAGTTGCGGGGCATCCCCCTGCTTTGTCATGTTTGGGATTTAATGTTCATCTATTGGGATAAATCATTGGATAAATATTGGGATAAATATTAGATAAGCATTTAATGTTCACATATTGTGAGTTAATGTTCATAGTTAAAATATGCACACACACACATATATATATGTATACATATCTCTGTATGTGTGTCTACATATAAAAACGTCGCATTCATTGGCATTAGATAAAAATGATAAAGTGCCAAAATCATCACCTTGTTATGGGAATTCGATGGAATTCTTATATGAATTTGTTCATGGGAATGAGCTGAGAATATCCTCACTTCATCCCAGGAGATTTGCACCACATTCAAACGTTGATCATGTCCCAAATGCCCGATTTTGCATCTTCCCAGATCTTCCCAGTATTCAGTCGATATGATCTCAATATGCCGATTCTTAAGATATTCCCAGATTCCCAGATATTCCCATCCCAATCCCAGTTTCAGCTTCCCAGGTCTTTTCGCTCTTGGAGATGATGTTCGGTCAGCTGAACCCTGAAGACCTCCCAAGTGTTCCGCGTAGCTCGGAGCTACTGATGAAGTCGCTGAGGGAGCGGAGCCTCGAGAGGGCGCAGGAGGGAGGCGGTTGAAGATTTCGGATGGATGTTTTCTCGGAAAAACTGCTTGATATTGATATTGACATTGGTATTGTACCCCAAACAGTGTGGCCACACGTGGGGTTCTTACGGTAGGTCCCGGTAGGTGTTTCGGCCTGGTGTTCATTTGAGTTGAAATCGGTGACCCTTACAGCACAAAAGTTCCTTCCTCTTTCGTTTTCGAAGGAAGTCTCGCACGAAATGGTGTCCTAAGAGGGCTCTCTTGCAGAGGTCTCGTTTTACGAGCGCGCCGTGCTCGTTTTTGAGCTGTGTCCATTCTGTGTGGTTGCTAAGAGACCTCTTATGGAGATCTTGTACAGAGATCTTGCCAAGAGAACTCCTGTAAAGATCTTGAACAGCGATCTTTCTTTGAGATCTCTTACAGGGAACTTCTGTGGAAACCTCTTATACAGAACTTGTACAGATAGCCGATTGCCTTACAAAGGGATCTTGCCCAGCAGCTTCTACAGAGAACCTGTCAGGGAGATCTTGCAAACGATCTTCTATAGGGATTTTCGCAAAAGAAACTTGCAGAATCTAAAATGGCATCTCTTCTTGATGTTCCTTGCAACACTGTTTGGGGTCTCTTGCCAGAATATTTTTTTTAAAAAATATTTTCATTATCTAGAAGTATCAAAAGCATATTCATTCATTTTGGTGCTGTCGCAGTGGCCAGGAGTCAGCTGAAGAAGAGGATGAGGAAGAGGAGGATGTCATCCTCAGCCGTGGGAATTTCACCAAGTGTGGGGGATCACCCCCTCCAAAAAAATGTGTAATAACAACCCAACAGCTTCCTGTAACAGTAAGTGCATCATGCGGGTAACGCACCGGGTTCGAGGAAATAATCAGTATGACCCCAATATTTCCAAAAATGAAGGTGTATTATCATATTGAAGATTTTGTTTTGCGGAAAGGAACCGGAGAACCAAAGTAGGTGGATGATGTGGGGAACCCAATTAATGAACCCCACTTTTGGACGGTTAACACCACCAATTTCTGGTAAAATGGGTCGTGCTTCACAACATTACAGATGTAATGCGGAAAACTTGGATGAACCTGGCGGGGCCGACCATTGAATATCAGAGACTTAAGCGGGAAAATCAGCACTGAAGATGACAAACGGTGTCAAACCAGAGGGTTGGATTTTGTTGCGCAAACCCCAAAAACAGGGTCAACAGTCAGAGAGGAGCCTCAATTTGCACATCACATTTTTTCTAATGCTTTCTATCCCTTGGCTTGGCTAATTCATTCATTTTGTTGGATCAATTCGTGCGGCCTCCCGAATTTCTTTTTCAAAAGTACTGTAGGTTGGATAAACTGGGAAAACCCTAGTTTGGTAGTTTCATTGATTGAGTTTCAACCACACATGGAATATAATATACTATCCACATCTATCCATCATCCAGCAATCAGTTTTTCTTTTTCCCAGGGCCACGGGGTGTCTCAGGCTGCAAACCAATGGTTCACTGGCAGCATAGCCAGGCGCCACCGGCTCCAAGTTCAGAAGAGCCAGAAGCGGAGGCACAACTGCAGGCGGGATTGGTGGTGGTGGTGGTGGTGGTGGTGGTTGCACTACACTTTACGTATCTTTCTCCGGGATTTATCACGTTTTGTCATCCTTCATGGATTTCAATGTGGGCACCGTGCAGGCCCTCTCTGAGCTGGCGCTCAAGGCTGAGGTCCGGAAACAAAAATTGGGGGACCGTGACGCAGGGCTGTGCTTCACTGTCGACTTTGGGGATACCGCAAATACAATCAATGTATATCAATGTGATCCAGCAGTGGAAGAAAGATGGTTCATGTTTGAGATGATGTGGTACATGGATGTCCTTTTCGCGCTGGTTGGTTGATTGATAGAGGGAGGTAAATGACAATAAATGGTATACCAAACCATCCCTTCAATTTTTCCCAAAAGGACAATATTGGAATCCATTAGATTCAGTCATTTCACATTCAAACCCCATCAAATCACCATATAAATCCTATATAAATCACCATTTTGCCTTGGAAAAACCCGCAGTTTCTCTCCATTTTGGGGGACGCCAAGCAGCATCCCTCTTGGTTGCTAGGCAGGTGACGCCGAGAAGGATGAGTCCAAGAAGTCTGGACGGAAGATGGACGAGTTGGTAAGTGGTTGATCCCCATAAGGGGAATACGAACATATCAAAAAATAGGAACCAATCATAGTGACCAATCATATGGGGAATATTCACATATTAATAATAGGTGAATACAATTAATAATATCATTCACCTATTATTTACAGTGTTAAAAATAGATAAACATAGTAAGCAACTGGTGGATTTTGCAACCACCCACAGTAGAACGAAGACATGTGAGCCATTAAAAATACCCTTGTTGATTGGTTACGAACTAGGGGCTTATAATTACTACCTAATTTACTGGGGATTGTGATATATTATGATCACCCGTAGTAGGGAAACCGTTTTCAACCAACTAGAAAATCAGATGGGATGCGGGTATTTTGAGTGGCTCATGTGTATACTACAATTATTGAGATAAATCTGTAGTTATAAGTAATGTAATGGGATATCATCGGATATTATGGATTCATTATGTTTACTGTTTATGGGTTTCTTCAAATGGGGGATCCCAAGTCACCATGGTTGTTTCAATACGAGTCGTCATGGTCATCCATGATTTGGATGATGACTGGGGGTCCCACCATTTTAGGACACCTCTATGTGTGTATTGTATATCAATCCCCAAAAAGATAGAAGTTATGGGTATAAAGGTCCCTAAGGTGCATGTCTGCACCCAGATATTCAAGCACACGAAACAACAGATAAGTGGATAGGTAGAGACTACATGCGCTTGTATATGTTGTATACATATGTATGTATATCTATATATATATACACATACACACACACATACACGCATACACACATACCACACATACACACATACACACATACATCCATGCATCCATGCATGCATACATACACACACACATATATATATATATTATATAATTATATATATATATAAATAATTATATATATATAATTATATATATATACACATGCGTGTATATTATACGGATGCATATGCGCTGAAATCCCCTGCGCATCAAGAGCTGCAGACAACGAGGTCCCTTTTGCAGGTGACGCCTGAGCAGGTGCAGCGCTGCAGCGGTGCAGCGGGGTTTGCTGCGGCCCTTTCTTTCACCAGCCATGGGAGGATTTGAAAACGGAACCATATATCAAATATTGGGTGTATGACTGTATGATCAATATTATGGTTCATATTTGGGTATAAACAATATTGGCAATAACTATTAAGTTGAAAAAAAACCACCCCAGAAGTGTTTTATCAATGTTTTATCATTGTTGTTATTCCTGACTATTATTATACTATAGCTAGTATCGTGGGGCTTGTCACATTAGTAGGGGATGGATAGGGAGGATCATCATTGTCTCTTGACAGCTCACGAGCCCCTTGCTGGCCCTGCTGGCTTGCTCAACATTGTATACTGATGTATACTGTGTACTGTATAGCATATATATATAGTATATATATATAGTATATATATATATATGTATAGTAGAAAATTGAAAGTTAGAATGCCGCGCAGGGCCACCAAAAAAAATCCATTGAAAGTTAGAATGCCACACCATAATTGTTTGAAAAAATTTACCAAAATTCTACCTTTCAGTCCGTATTATGCTGGTAAATGTGGATATATTGTGCTCAAAAATTGTTTGATCAAATTTGCCTCCCTGTTGTGCCGGGGCCACCAAACCTTTATTTTTTGTAG
>Ga0126342_10023037_pt1 | contig 10228 bp, 8 predicted proteins | sample Cyp1metagenome_FD_92528 | JGI IMG/M metagenome (GOLD analysis project Ga0126342, IMG submission 92528) | Coral microbial communities from Lord Howe Island, Old Settlement Bay, Australia - Cyphastrea 1 metagenome | ecosystem: Host-associated > Invertebrates > Cnidaria > Coral ... | reverse complement strand
GGTGTCTGTGGCGCAACGTGTGCTGGAAAGTGAATGTAATGTTGAAACTTCTGACTCAGCAAAGATGACAAACCAAGTCGGCCGCGCGTGAATAGGCCGTCCGACCGTATTTATAATTATAGAGCCATTTATTTACATACGTATATATATATACATACCCATAAAATCCACCTGACACCTGATATAATTAGAACGATTTCTATGTATAAGTAGGTGGCTCAACCACCAACCAGATTACCCTTGTAATCCCTAATATCATGGTTTCTAATGGTTGATCATGGATATATACTTATAGCAACTATAGTTGCATCACCGTGACAACACGAGCTGCACAGTCGCGTTGAATTTTCGGGTCCCCAAGGCGAAGTGCTCGGCCCAGAACTGTCTGAGACCTGGTGATGGTGTTGCGATGCGGTGTTGCCCATTCCATCCTATGAGGGTTTTGTTTTTTTTTAGAAAACCGAGAGTGGTACCCTGTGGACCCGCCATTTTTACAGTGTTTTATAGTGTTCTTTGAATAAATTACTATTAGTCATGATGATTCTGAACATGAACTCTACCTATATATTGTACAGTTGACACATCATTCCCCTAGATGACACACACACACAGGTCAAAATGCAACCGAGAAGATGCCAGAGGAAATTGTGTCAGTTGGTACTTCATGTATATATTATTATATATTAACATATAATATATAGGTACTATCTACGTATACAGCTATTGCAAAGATGGTATATATATATACATACATAGCACTTCGTATTTGCATTGGTGGTCTTTGAGATTGGACTGCCAGGTTGCCTTTTGGTTGACACGACAGTTCCAGTGGAACTTTTATAGCAAATGGAAGAAGGTTCAAATTCCAATTTACTGTCCCTGCTCAAGTAATTGAAATAATATTTTTTGTATACTTCATGGTAACTGGCTGCATCAATTCACAAGCAAGCCAGCCGTTCTAGAGATACAATTGTTTGGTAAGGTTGCTTAAGTGTTTCTTTCACATGGTCTTGCGCCCTTCTGGTTACCATGATGAACTTATATTGACATAGCTTCAGTTTTACCCACAGTCATGAGCACATTCATGGTAACAGAATGTCTGCAATTATATCTGCAGTGACATGGCAAATTACCATGGAATATGCAGGAAAAAAACGCCTTTTCTGAAGCAAGGGGGAAATGGAAGTGCCCTTGGAATTTGCCAACTCTTGTGATCAACAAATATGTTAAGCAAAGAGCTGCTACTGCATTAAAACCTGGAAGGGTACCATTGCATATGCAGAAAAAATGTACAAAACTTGTGTCTGTAAGAGCATGGGTGACTTATATGCAACCCATTCCAAAACTGTATGCACTATATAAGAAAAACGTGTTTGTATATAGAAAATAGTTGCATTCCAAGTGCATATGCAGCTTGTATGTGTTGCTATGGCATCTGAAAAAAAGAATGTAATGCTTATATCACAAGGAACCCTTTAGATATCAGTGCATGTTTGAAGCTGCCATTTCTACTGTCTATATACTGCACACTTGTGACAACGCGCTTGCATACTGGTTGAAACTATTCACCCACTAAAGCATAAACAACACATGAAACTTTTCATACAGTATATAGATCAAAGAATTAAGAACAGGAGTGACTATTGATCAAAAGGATGGAGAAGGGACCCCTTTCCATATGAATGCATTCTGGGAGCTGCTACTTCCTAGTCCAATGTGTTGTGTCATAGCTGTTTTCTGTCGAGTTTTCTAAACAGTCTGAACTCTTTTTGGGTCTTACTCATCCTGTCATAAAAGCACAGCCAGACAATTATGGTAATAGGATACCTGCATTAGATGTGCAGTGGCATAGCAAATTACTGTGAAATATCCAGGAAAAACCCGTATTTTGGAGAAAGGGTAAGTTGAAGTTGCCCTTGCCATTTGCCAACTCTTATGATCAAAGTCAGTTGCAACCAAAGAGTCTTTATTGCATTCAATCCTGGAAGAATTCCATTACATATGCAAAGTACATGTGGGAAATGTGTATACGTATTGGCATGCTCTACTTATGAACCATCCATATCATAGCTGCATAGATTAGTACTAACAAGGAAAATGCAAGTCCATCATATATACACAATATGGCTGTGACACATAATATAAAATGACGGCATAACCCGATCTTATTATCATGTCTGCCTTGCACGACGTCGCCACGCCGCAAATTTGCCTCAGGATCGCGGGCAGGAGCGGCGGTTCCTCAACCGCCGCGCGCGTGCGGGCGCGTGCTGCGTTTCTCGTGTCGCTGCGCATCCATCCCTTTGCAATGTTGCGTTGCTTGTCCAGGCCTCAGCGATAAGGGGAGCAGACCGCCGTCCCTTGCGGAGTGGACGGCGGATGGCAATGCGCGGGCCCCAGCACGTTTTTGTGCTTGTCCTTTCTTCAGGTTTCCGTTGCATGCACGTCCTGCCCATCGCATTCGTCACTCAGGCAGCGTTCCGGCACAGACCCAACTATCTGACCAACAAGGCGTGGGGCCGAGTAATTAATTACTTCCAAAATCCTCCAAAACTCTCCTTATATGCACGATGTTTCTTCGTCTTCTTCTTACTGCTGCCGAGGAACGCAACCGGAAGGCCCATGCGAAGAACGGCAACACCGCTGCCGCTGCGTCGCGCGGTCCTCAGGGCACCCTCTTCAAGATGAATAAAATAAGGGGGTCGGCTATAAAGTCCTTACCGCCGTGATGAGGCGCTTAAGTGACAACATTCTGTTGGTTTCATGTCCTTGCCCGCCTTGCCCAATACCCTGCAAACAGTGCATGCTTATCGTATGTGGACCGTGCGCCGCCCGTCAGGAGGGAAAGGGGGCTGTGTTCCTCGGCTCGGCGGCCAGTCGTAAGTTTTACGACTTCTTCTGCGGCCTTTCCAAGGAGGCGATTTTCCCTGATGCCCTTGGCATAGTAGCACTTCACCAGCAAAAAGTATCTATTATCCTTGTCGTTAGTTGCTTCTGCCAAGCTTTTGCTACAGGCGAGCCGGAAGACACCGCAATTCCAGCCCCCGATGCTGCCGCGGCCCTTGTAGGCGCGCCGTTCATTCAAGCATCTGTGCACCATTGAATCATTCACGGCTTCAAATGCAACAACCTTCTTGATGGCGCATGTTTTCTGTCCAACTGTCTCCCTGTTGCAGATGATGCTGCCGCGAAGGACGCTGAAGCCGAAGGCGCGTGTTTCTGTTATAACCACGGTTTTATCCCGTGTTCTGCATCCGTTTTCTTCCCTTCCCGTTTCGCCGCCGAAGGAAACACACATGCATGCATGCATGCACGGGTCAAGTGCCATCTTTCACGATGAGCCCTTCATGGCGGACGCCGTCCAGGAGCAGCATCACTGCGCCAAGCGCCGACGCTGCAGACGCAAGCAAGAGGCGCGGCCACCTCCACGCTGCAGCAGTCGCTTATACTTATAATATGCACATCCTACTAGACATGTCTAAGTCTACGTGACCGGGGTCAATCGTGCTTGCCGCAGGACAATCAAGAGCGACTGCTTCTATCCGGGTGCTTCGCCATCCCGGTGGCCGCTCTTGACTCCTCGCGTCTGGCGCGCGAGCTGGGAGTCACGCTCTACACCGTGGATTGCGGTATGCGAGGACCGACGTCATAGAGTTATAGGTTTAGATCAATTTGGCCATTTGACCGACCGGCTTCTCCGCATTCCCCCGCAGAGCACCGTGTCTGCAGGAGACAAACCCGCGACCCTCTTCTGCTGGCACGAGAGCGTGCACTTCCCGCGGCGCTTGGAGGCAGTCAGTGGGCGCGAGGACTGTATATGACTGTGTAAAACTGTATTCTGGCGGTGCCTCCTGTATTGCGACAGGGAGAAACATGGAACACATCTGCTGGAAGTTCGCAGATGGGTGGCTCAACCACCAACTGCACAAACTAACAAGTTCGACAATGGCTATTACTGTTCCATACCATTCCCCTCAAAAAGGATTCATGGCCATTTCCACCATTTCATCTTGTGGTTTAAGTATTGTTTGTTGTCCATCTCTATTTGGAATAGTGGGCGTTAAGTGACTTTCTCTGGCACTTGTTTTACATGGTAAATCATGGTAATGGACAACTTATGGCCATAGGAAAAGCAAGGGAGCGCCGCCTTGAGGCGGGTGTTTACAGTGCAATTTGGTTGTATGACATGCATTATTCATCCCATCAAGAAGGCATTGGTTGGAAAAAAACTTTGTTGCGCGTCATCTTCGGATTTAACAGAAGCTGTATATACACATACACCTATACCGTAGAAGTGTGGATAGTGTTGATACACATATAATACTGAACATATATTGTGAAGATGTTTAGAAATAAATAAACATCTGAATATGTACAATATATATACATGTACATATAAAATCATCCCCTGTTGGTATAGTTGTTGATGTCATTGAGTTCATCACGTTCACACATGTACATATGTGTACATCTATACATATATATATATGTAGATCTAAAAGTCGTCCAGCTAAGCACCCCCCGGGAAATGTGAACGAGCATCTTCCAACGTAGATGTGCTGCTCCGCAACAAGCTACATGAAGCCAAGCCTGGGGACGGTGTACCTTAAAACAACTGTACTAAGAGATTGTTCATGAGATTTGTCCCTTTGATCTTGGGATTTGTCCTTTATTTAGCTGTTCTTTTTTTTGGGCACTGGCCGAATGGCTCTGTTGTTTCAGCACATGTAAATTATTTATTCCAGGGGTTCACATTAACTACATGTCCCGTCCAATGGATCGACCTGGGTTAACTGCCCGCATAGTGGCGACTGACAAAGAAAAAACTTAAGTGTTCTTTGTTTCTGCTTCTTACTAACCTAAGAAGGTATAGACTCAGGCCCCAGGTTGTTTTGGAGGATTATGGTTGCTATGCCATTTTGCTTTCTGGAACTGCAAAATTTAACCATGCCTCCGCGGCGTCACAGAAGCTTGCTGCGGCACCAACGGGAAAGTCTTTCAAGTTGCAGTGCTTTGGCGTCAAGTATGACTACCGGGATTTGCCAACATCGATTACACCATGGACTGCACCCAGTTTCTGGAAATGACATTTGCCCATGTGGGCCACTACGACGGTCTGCTGGAGACCTTCATCAAAAATGATGCATTCCTACCTTTGATCCAAGACATTTTGAAGTTTGTCAAGAATCATGCAAAGGAAGGCTGCAGCACAATTGGTGTCTTCTCGGATTGCGGGAGGCACAGGTCGGTTGCTGTTGCCTGGTGTGTCCAGTTGCTGTTACAGCACATGGGGTTTCCATGCGAGACTGAATTTTTTGAAAAGAAGCGAGGTCACTGGCTCGGACTGTGCCACTCTTGTGACAAGTGCTCACTTCAGAGCCCCTTCAAAGAAAGGATAGCACAATGACTGCCAGAATGGTTCAAACACGACCGGCAATGAAAAAAAGGAGCTGAAAGTTGAAGCGACTTTCCGAGGTGGCTAGCCCCTCGTCAGCTTGCAGTTTTTGACAAGTTTGGACATCACTCACCACGGACAACTTCTGGACTCCATGAAGTCACACACCGTGCTTGATCATTTTTATTTGTCACCAGCAAAAACTATACAATAGTCTTCCGCGTCGAACGCGTAGCGGCTGAATTTTAACCGTGGGGCGGCGGGCGGAAGTTTCAAAAAATAGGAACCCACACGGAAGATTGTAAGCAAACGATGAGCTGAACCGTGCCTACAGGATGGTAACCAGCCAAGTTGTGCCTTCAGAATGACTGTGAAGCACCTGCCCCAATGAAAATAAGAAATTCAAATTGAAGACACTAAAGGAGCCAGCCATGGCAAATTTAAGAGCAAAATCCCACGAACAAAGGGACAAATGCTACGAACAATCTTTACTATACATACAGGATTCCATGTTAATGATTGATTGCAATGATCATAAGAGGGATTAAGAGGGTAAAACCACCAACAGAGATGGTAGTTATTTTCTATCCTCAAAAGTGGCATGACGATCCAATTGCCTAAACAATAGTTTTTCAAGTGGTTTATGCAGCAAAAAACACCAGCCGAATCTGTTGGTATGTTGTGCAATGTCATGTCATGTAATCTTGTCTTACCTGACCTTACCTTACCTTATTTTACCTCATGTAAATTGATGTAATGTTATGTTTTGGTTTGGATTGTTATGTAGTTGTGTAATGTTATGTACTGTATTTATCTTATGTTATGCTGCATTATGTTATGATATGTTGTATTTTGCTATGTTGTAATGTATATTTGTGTATGTGATGTTGTTTCTTCCACATGTATATATATATACACATTTATGCAATGTATATATATATAAATACATGCATAATTGTATATATATATATATACTGTATATGTATTTACATATATACATTAATACATATAAATATATATATATATATATATATATATGTAATGTAATGTGATGTGATGTGATGTGATGTAACGTAACGTAAGGTAAGGTTATGCAATGTAATGTAATGTAATGTAATGTCATGTATGTATATGTATAAATCTAAATAATATATATATATACACATACATGTATATGCATATGTAAAAAAATTATATATACTTTTGGCGGGGAACCTTCAATCTTCGCTTTTTGGCCGCTCAGACCCCTTCCTACCGAGCGGATTGTGGCACCTTCACCCGTCAAGCTCGGCACATTGTGGCACCACAGGTGGACGTCAAGCGTCGTCCAAAACGGTGATTGAATCACTAAAAATGGGGATTTCACGGGAGATTGATATAGATAGATGGGATAAGCTCTAGGATTTTTTCAGAGTTTGCCATTGAAACCATGTCCCATCTGATTCATCTGGTAGCCAAGTTTTGCATGGAACCGCAATGGCCAGATCCAGACATCTTGCAGACTGTTCCATGTCAAATTTATGGGGTGTAAAATCGGAACAACTTGGGATGTGGGGGCATGTTAGACATGATTCATGAAGACAATCACTGAAAGAGCATTGTATTTGACTGGAGGCACCCTGGTTTAGTAGTGGATCTATTCTTATTTATTTTGGGGTGATTATTGGTGATTTGACGGGGATTTGATGGGGGATTCGGTGGTCAATGGGGAAGTGGCATGGGTTTAATCGGGATTTTTATGCGTTTGAACACAAAAGTATAGGACACCAACCAGATTTGTAAACTGTATTCTCCCCTCAAAAAACAGATGTTTCTCCATATTTATGTATCTCAACGTTAGTTACTCCCCAAAAGAACATGAAACTCCATCATGTCATCGGTTATATGTTGCTGGAGATTCCACCTGCTGTTGATGATCATCACGTGCACCAATAATTTTCAGACACACCGGAAGAAATTCGAGAAATTGAGATTATATGTTCAGTATATCATTGGTATATATCATAGAATTGTACCATTGTATGATCATTATCTCCCAGTACATCCCATTCTCAAGGAGGGCTGGGTGTCATATTTCCCAGTCAATCCCATGAAATGGCTGGTTTCCACTGCAAAACTCCATGAGTCAAACCATGTCAAAGCCACCAAAAACCCAAAGGTGTGCCCCCCACTTTCTAAGTTGGTTTATAAACAAACTTTACTATAGTTAGTTCGATCCCCTATAAACATCTATAAACCATCGTTAGCCTACATAGTTATATTGGTTGGTGGTTTGGAACATGACTTTTATTTCTCCATTCAGTTGGGAATTTCATCATCCCAACTGACCAACTCCATCATTTTTCAGAGTATGTATACCACCAACCAGTATAGTTCGATCCCCTATAAACATCTATAAACCATAATTAGCCTACATAGTTCTAAGTGAACCCAAGAGTTGATATATCCCGTAGCCAAGCAACGGCACGTTTTAGTCGACGGCAACCGACCGTGTTTGATACGCACCGCAGCAGGTGGGTCTGAATGCCATGGTGTCCGCCCTGGGCGGCCTAAAGGCTCCATGGGTCCATGCCTCAGAGTGGAGAAAACCTGGGAATGGTTGGAAAAAAACCTAAACAACGTGTGTATATATATAATTATATATACAACACATATGTATATATATATAGGTCTATATATGTATATATTTATATATGTATATATATACATGTATAAATGTATGACACCCCGGGATTTATTGGAGAAATACAGACACTTACATCTTATTGTTAAAAGAACCAGTGCATGAATCTCCCAGATTTATCATCAAAGCCGGGATGAGTTCCCTGAGAGCGCAGTTCACTAATCAGAAGTGGGTTATATTTCGCCATAGTTGGTAAAGGCCCCATATCCCAACTTCTGGAGGTTAGAATCCTGTATAAAAATCCCATAAGACGAACCCGCGGCCTGCACCCTCAATCATAGTTATTCCCAAAGGAATTCCCATAGTCATCAAAAATACCATGCTTATACCCATGATCTACCATAGTGGTACCCTCAAGTCCTTATCTTTTGTTTTGGAGAGTCTTCCTGGCACCCCCCGTTTTTGGATGCTCAGGAGGTGTCAGCCACGCAGAAGTTTACACCGCGACTGAGCCATCCACCAGAGACCCACAGGTGGGGCTTGGCCAATTTTGGGATATGAAATAGCAACCCCCATAGAGATAGAAAGGTTATAGCTATAGAAGGTAAATGCTAATTCATCACTGGGATTTACTTTTCTATCTTTTTGTTCTTTTTGGGGCAGGTTAATTAACATGGTTTAACCCAGAATTTTGATGAGTGGCCGTTAGCTTTTGCGGGATTGTTAACATATTCCTTGTTTTCACTGGGGCACATATGGTTTTGCCCAAGACCGGGGAATGGGTCTCCAGTTTATGATAATTCATGGCCATTTTGTAAAATGAACAAATGGCAACAGGTAATCAAACATGGCAATGTGAATTTCCATTTATAGATCAGTTTCCAATTAAAACCTCCATTTATATATAGGGGATTTCCTACTTCGACATTTGATTACCAGAAGGGGAAATATAAATCTGGTTGGTGGTTTCAAAGATTTTAAAATTTCCATGTCATATATGTTTTTTTTCCTTCCCATTGACGAACTCATATTTTTTCAAGATGGTTATTGCACCACCAACCAGTAAATATATAGTACTATTGAAAATGGCCATTGATAGTTGATTTTCCCATTAAAAATGGTGATTTTTCCATAGCAAACTGTTAGTTTACCAGAGGGTAGTACTGTGCAGGAAATAGACTGATGATATCATCAAACATAACCACTTGACAATGAGAATTTTTGGGATCCACGGATCTAGAAATTGAGCATCTGCAAGTAGAACAAAAACAGTTGGGAACTATGTAACAAAAATTACTTTACTTCGAGTTATCCCCACCATGACATTTATACGTTTTGTTACTGGCAAATCTTCTGGCATTCCATCTGACATATCTTCTGGCATTTTATCTGGCATTTTATCTGGCATATCTTCTGGCATTCTATCTGGCATATCTTCTGGCATAGCTTCTGGCATTCTACCTGGCATATCTTCTGTAATATGTTCTGGCATATCTTCTGGCACTCTATCTGGCATTCTATCTGGCATATCTTGTGGCATTCTATCTGGCATATCTTCTGGCATTTTATCTGGCATATCTTCTGGCATTCTATCTGACTTTCTATCTGGGGGTCTATCTGACATATCTTCTGGCATTCTACCTGGCATATCTTCTGGCATTCTATACCTGACATTCTATCTGGCGGTCTATCTGACATATCTTCTGGCATTCTATCTGGCATATCTTGTGGCATTCTACCTGGCATATCTTCTGGCATATGTTCTGGCATATCTTCTGGCATTCTACCTGGCATTCTATCTGGCATATCTTCTGGCATATCATCTGGCAAATCTTCTGGCATTCTATCTGGCAAACATTCTGGCACTTTATCTGGCATATCTTCTGGCATTCTACCTGGCATATCTTCTGCAATATGTTCTGGCATATCTTCTGGCACTCTATCTGGCATTCTATCTGGCATTCTATCTGGCATATCTCCTGGCATTCTACCTGACATTCTATCTGGCGGTCTATCTGACATATCTTCTGGCATTCTATCTGGCATATCTCCTGGCATTCTACCTGGCATATCTTCTGGCATATGTTCTGGCATATCTTCTGGCATTCTATCTGGCATTCTATCTGGCATATCTTCTGGCATATCATCTGGCAAATCTTCTGGCATTCTATCTGGCAAACATTCTGGCACTTTATCTGGCATATCTTCTG
>Ga0126342_10023036_pt1 | contig 10228 bp, 8 predicted proteins | sample Cyp1metagenome_FD_92528 | JGI IMG/M metagenome (GOLD analysis project Ga0126342, IMG submission 92528) | Coral microbial communities from Lord Howe Island, Old Settlement Bay, Australia - Cyphastrea 1 metagenome | ecosystem: Host-associated > Invertebrates > Cnidaria > Coral ... | reverse complement strand
GTAGGCAGATGTCGCGAGAGCTTCATGTCATGGGATGGTACACTGTCAACAGCTGTCGTGGGCGCATTGATGCAATGTGCGAAGATGATGCCTGCGATATTGAAGTTTGTGTTAACAGCTTGTATGGGCACATTGATGCACCGTGCAAAGATGATGCCTCTCCTCTTGAAGAGACCAGGAGAGGTTAAACATATAAGATAAACGATTTATGCGGCCCAAGGCCTTATAAATCAATTTGCTCTTTCTGCAGAGGTTACACTTCGGCAGGCATGCTCCGTGTGGTATCCTTCAATCACAGAAGAGTGTGACACATGCCAAGTTAAAGGCATGGCAGGCCTCTTAAGATTATGGAAATGTAGTTCAAATGAGCTTGTTCGAATCCCACCCACCGCACATTCAGCAAATTTGGAAGGTAACCCTTTTTAGTCATTAGGCATCATTAGGCTATATGCTGTTCAAGACCGTTTGTCTTGGATCCCCAACCCACCACACCCTCAGCAGATGCTACACAGTGCCTAAAGCAGGCAATCGGTCAATCACTTTTTTGATTGCACAGGACGGTCTTTCCATGCAGTCAGCCTTGAGCATGCACGCGCATGTTGCTTTTTGTTTTGGTTGGAAACTTCCGCCCTACAACGCACGGGCCAAACAATCTTGCACATATCATATGTAAAATTAGTCTGGAAATATACCCCAAAATATCATGGCTAATTTGGATAATATTCAAAAAACAGTGTGTGTGTATATATATATATACATGTGTATATCTCTCTCGCTCCCCCCCCTCTCTCTCTCTCTCTCTCTCTCTCCCTCTCTCTCTCTCTCTCTCACTCTCTCTCTCTCTGTGTTTTAGAGATACCCACGCCGTTTTCAAAGAAAAACAAACTGGCTTTGGTTTCCTCAGGAACCCTCAAAAGCTTAACCAGTTCACGCGGGAACCCTAAAAAACTGTCTCCCCATGAAATGCAGGTAACCTTTGCCATTCTTCAATTTTTTCTACTGCGCTGCCAAATCGCCAACCCATACCTGGGCTGCAAACACTGCGTAATGCTCCAATGTCCTTATGGACATGGTGCTGGGATGGGTATGTTTGGTCACCCGCTTTATGCGGCCAATGACGTCCTCATCCAGAGTGCATGAAAAATACTTCGGGTTCTGGTAGATTGCAAAGTCATACACCAGATGCTCATGTTGGTGTTGTTTCGGCCGAAGTGGCCACCGAAGCTGCCGGTTGTTCAATGCTGCATCAGCAAGCCCTTAGTTGGTGTTTGAAGGAAAACCATAAATTTGAAATACCTCTGTCAATTGTTGGGTTATGTAGCCCTTGAAGTGGAAAGAATGACAACAACAAATGCATGACTTAGGCCCCAGTGGGTTAACACTATGGTTTTCAAACTGGAATTCAACCATGGGACAATTGTATGATGAACGGAAACGGTGATATGCTCCTTGCAAACGCACAGCTGGGTGATCACTGCCCCACAACATGCGAGGCCACCATTTCCTTGGCAGGAGTGCATAGGAGTGCATTGTTTCAGCCATACAGTTTCAAGAGAAACACAGAAAAAAACTGGAGAAACTTTCTTGGACAGCAAGTTTCCCATTTTCAGCGCACGTCGTGTAAAAATCCACCATAGCCAAGCAAACATTGCATGTATGCCTCAGGCAATGTTGCTGCCAATAATACCCAGTGAAAATCAGTTGGGGGTCCTTCAAAAAAACCTTAGATGGCTTATAGCTCCCAACCCAGTATAGGTATGCATTGGTGGTTTCTTGCATGTATCTAGGAAATCAGTAAAATCTAAAAAAAAGAAAAGTGAATTCGGAGCAAAGCACTGGAAATGCAATGACGTTTGACCACAGTTGAACTGCTGCAGGTATGTAGCCAACCAATACATGAACATTCTGGCTGCAATTCCTTTCAATATTTTTTGAGAAATACTGCAGTACTTGTCAGAACCATCCCCTGCCAAGACCTTCGAAGTGAACAGTTTCGGTGATGCACGGGAATGGTGCGGGATACCTGACACAAGATCGAAACTGCAGGCCCATGCATGTTTTTCCTCCCAATTTGAAGGGCTCCCTTATGCAATATTCAAAATATTGCATCAAAAATAGGGTGGTGTGATATACGCATGTCCACACATAGGGTCCAGTGCCAACAATTCAACACAACAAAATCTAGAAACCAAGAGCTTTCGGGTTTCTAGGGTGTGAGCCATGTGGCATTGCTCGCTGCACCAGACGTCATAGTCTGCAAGAAGTTGCTGTAGCTTCCGTTCTCGAGGACTGCTGGTATCGGACATGTCCAGGAGACAACTCGAAATGACATCATGACAGAGCTGAAGGTCCATGATATGCAGTAAATCAGGGTAAATTCCTGACTCTGGAACGTTGCTCATCATCCAGCTGCTACTACCTATATAACTACACCAGGTCACCAAGAAATCTATGAACAGCAGAAAAAAATTGGCAAACATCTAGCAACCAAGAATCTCCAGGGCGAAAACCCTGGAACTTCACACAGGGGCGTTTTTCCATGCACGTTGATCCAATCAGCTGCATCAGCCACAAGCCTCACAGGCAAAGCAGTTATTCTCATCGAACTGCCAAGCACACGCATGAAAACCCCAAAAGTATATAGACTTAGGTGTTCGGGCCAAAATCGAAATGTTCAGAGATATACTTGTTCCTTTCCAAGACATCAAGGCACGTAGATCGATGTGCAGCTGTTGGACCATAGGCAGTGAACAGCATTGATTCGGGCTCCCCAGGGGATAGGAAAGACACAGCTTCGCAATACTGACATGCCAGTCGTCGTTTCGAATGCCAAGATCCTGATTTGCCACAACTATGCAAACACACTCCCTTCTGACAATTGATGATTGAAAGTTTGGTGGCTTGCTATCATGAATTGCAGTCTAGCATCTTTTGAATCGGAATATTTTATGGAGAAATTCCTGGTCACCCTGGACGCCATCCAAGACGCCCCGCCAACCACCACAGATAGGGGATCCAGCAAGATGGTACCACTGTGGCCGGTAGGACTCACTGAAGGCTACACCATCCCAATCGTGACTCGGCCAAACGCCTTGACCTCTCAGGGTCAAGGAGCAGGTAATGGTGCATTTGCAAGAAAAAATGTCTAATCCCAATCACATGGAGGCTGCATTTTATTTCTGAGGCAGTAGGCAGGCAGTGCCTTTGAGCAAAATACACCACCAACAAAATGTACTCCTTCTTGGGGGTTGGTTGTAGCAACATCTGGATGTACCACCAATTCATTCCATATTAGAGCATTTTAGAATTGACATCCATAATTTTTAGGGATCCGCCATTTGAAGAAACACCCATTTCCTGCAATATCTATTTGATCCCTTTTTAGATTTGGGAAGCCGCTCCATCCTTTGCTTCACACCTAGACCCATCATAGTCACCCATAGGACTACTTGGACAAAATGTGGAACAAGCAACGCTCCTTTTTTTGTGGGGCAATTCTTTAAACCCAATTTGATCCAAGTCACAGAGGGCCTGGAAAGACCACACAAAGATGTTCAGTAATTTCATGCGCTCTGAGTCATGAGTGTAGTGCGAATTGCGAACTGAAAGCCTGGGCCAGGCATCAAGAATATCAGGGGCCTGCAACTATATACATGGCATCAAGCAAAACATTGAATGCTCAAATGCTGCCTTGCATTTACAGTCACTTTCTTATATATATATATATCTCTCTCTCTGTTTATGTGTTTAGGTATCTAACCACAGCACAACAAACAATGGCTCAATAAAGGTTGAAGCAACACAAAACGCGATTTCAAGGAAGAAGAGCGGTGAGGAGCCACTGACATCATACCGATCAATTCGAAAGTGTTCAAGCCAATAGTGTCAGCACCATCTCCATAAAACCTCAATGGGAAAACTCGCTCCATAGTTTCGGGCCCAGAATCGCCCCAAAACGCTTGCAGATCACCAGCCAAATCGGGATTTTGCCTCCAATACTCGTAGAGGTCCTCGGATTTTTTCAAGGAGATGCAGAGAAACATCATCTATGAAATTGACCAATCCCAAAAACAGAAGTCTCGATTCATTTGTTTGCTATCCCGTTTTTACTCCACACCAAAATCTTTTTTGTCCATCCCTTTATGTATTGTTGGAAAGATGCCCAAAATAAATCCTCCCACAATGTCATTCCATTTGGCAAGCCCACTATTGCTGTTGGGAATAGGGGAAGAACTGGCTAGGAAAAAACATTGCTTTCAGGTGGTGTAGTTTGTGAAATATATGACGGCTCTAATCTGTTTATGCCTGAAACGGGGCTATCTCCAATAGTTAAAGGGAAAATTTGATGTGCAGGGGCTCAACAAGTACCCAGGGGCATGGGGTGTTCCAGTCAACATGCTGTAAAAGAGGCCCCCAGACCGGAAATGATAGAAAGCAGATGCCACCTCATGAGGCAGAAAAATGCCAAGTCGAACTTGCTGCATCTTCGAGTGAGGACGTGCACCTGCCTTGGCACAGAAAGCTGAACAAGTGTCAACTGGAGATTCCAACAAAAAACATTCCAAAACAATTCAATGGGTTATCTGTTGTTTTTTACTGGTGTCGAACAAGCTACCCGATCAACACATATTTCGAAGATGGGTGGGAGGCAGCGACGCCATTCCTGTTTGCTGACCCATCGGCTAAACACTCGTTCAGATGCCCATCCCTGCGCATTCTGAAATGACACTGCCAGATCTAAGATGCTGGACCTCAGCTCATGCAAAAGAAGTCCAAAGATTTTCAAATAGAACAGCACTTGCCTTGGAGGCTTGCACATAAGAATCATTCGAGTTTTTTGTTGAATTGCAATTGAGTTGAAAATTTCTATGGATTCCGTTGTTTCAGCAACATGTTTCAGATCTCACAAATTGGTCTCTTGCAGCAAAAACCCAAGATCGTTGCTGGCTATTCAGCCCACTTGTAACCCACTGGATCCATTAAAACAAGCCTAGCTGCGGCACCAAGTAGTGAGGTAACTCAAGTAATGCAGCAGTGAGCTCCACTAGTCGCTTCATCTTTGCCTGTCAGGGTTTCCCCTACTGCCATGTTAACATCGAATCCCGGCCATGACATGTAAAAGGTAAAAGGCCGAAGAACGAAAAGGCATAAGAAATTCGATGTGGTTTACACCACTATTTTTTGGGGTTGGGATCCAGTTCTGCTTTCACAAAGCTGGCCCCCAGAAAGTCCTGCCTCGCCAGAACCCAAACATTGAAAGAACTGCTCAACTAGTTTTGGAACCCCTCTGCGGGACCGCTTGATCGCTGGCATCGATGGGCTATGCACCTGCGCTGTTGCTAGGCTGAATGCATGTCTGGGGTGAGGGGTGACATGCAAAGACAAAATCAGTACCAATGCATTTCAACTTTTTTTTGATTTTTGGATCCATGTGATAAAAACAGGAAACCTCTGTTAGCGGGTTCAACCAAGCAATCTCGTTTTTTTTTGGCGGAAAGCTCACAGTTGGTTAAGTGGCAAAGCTAGGCACCTGCACGCACCAGTATGCTGTACATACTGCGTTGCAGTATTACACATCTTATGCTCAAAAGCACACCAGGTGCATGTTCTATGGTTCATAGCTAATGCCAAACCCCTCAAAAGCAACGCCCAGCGCAGGGCATCCATCAGGAATCCTGCAAACAGATCAAAGATCCAAGGAACACCATATGTTGGAAATGTGGGTGTCAATCAAATTCAACACAATAGCCAGTTGCATGCGCACAATTCAGTGCTAGCCCTGCCTCTTCCCACTCACCACCATGGCTCTTCACCCTCGCCCCATGGCACTTCACCCTCGCGCCATGGCTCTTCATCCTCTTCCCACTCAAGTCCCTCGTCAGCCATGCCTTGCTCTTCATTTGCTGCAGCCTCTGCCTCAGCCTTTGCTTTCTTCTTTGCAGCATCCTCTCGCTTTTTCTTTTCACCTAAAACCAAAGAAGCAAAGATGGTAAAGCAAAGAAACCATGCGAAGTTTTCAATTGAACTTGGTGCCAGCTTGTCAATGCACCAAGGTTGGCACGTCTCTTCAAAGTATTGGCGGCCGATTTGGCACTTTCGATGGCATCTTCATGGAGCTGGCAGTGGCAGCTTGGAAAGCGACAGCTTGAATTGCAAGATGTGCAGAAATTGTTGCAGTGACACTGTTTTAACTGCTAGAATGTAGGGCTCTATATATATATATATGTATGTATGTATGTATGTATGTATGTATAAGCACCTGCCTATATTGTTTTGGTTGTAAACCTATTTTCACAGGGGTTGGTGAAGCCCTTCCTTGTTGAGGGTTGTGGAAATCACCTTCATTTAAACATGTTGGAGATTATATCACGAGTACTTGGGTGGCTGATGTACTGTGCCTATATGCTTGCATCTTTATCTATTGGTGCTCATAAACAGATATGTCCAAATAATATACAAGTATGCATGTGTGAATTTTAAAGCCATCAAATATGTACATATAGGTATGTATGCAGTTTATATTTTATCAATTTAAATATTTGTATATATACACATACATATATATATATACATAAATATATTTACATATAGATATATATATGTTTTTCATAACCCCAATGTTTAACATATATATATATATACATATGTAAATGGAAATTTCATGAAACCCAAGATACCCTGGCCTCGATGAGCTTGCGGTTTTGGTCATAGTGCTTTTTCACAGCGGCGACCGTACGCCCATCAACCAACATAGTTTCCATCCTACAGCGATTTAGAGAGAAACGCAGCCAAGTGCAAAGTAGAAAACTAACAGCTAAGCTTGTGCTTCAGAATTTTGTTTTTCGGGGAGAGGCTACCCTGTCAGTTGTGTGCCAATGAAATCCGAAAGTTGTCCAAGGCTGGCACTGACTGGCCATGTTGCCAACCTCTTGGAAGATTTTCTTGCAATCCTCTCGCATAGCCTGCCATGAGAATATTCCCCATTGGCATCAAAAGTTTTCAAAATGAGGTTGAACTGTTTGACGAAAATGGCAGGGCCAAAGCAAAGCCATCAAATCTAACGTTATGATTCTTTATCACGTGTTTTTTATGGGCAATCAAAACCAGTCAAAATTTCTCAGCAACAACAACAACAACGGTTGCTGTGGCCATCTCAGGTATGTACTGGCTACCTGCCTTGTTTCCAGAGAGGAGATGCAGGGTGTCGCCCACATCGCGAGCCCGGGTTGCAAGAGTTTTCAACCTGGGCAAGCAAATTTCCACTTAGTTTACATGGACTGTTGAGTTTAGAACCCATCGTGATGCAGGACGTTCCAAGCATAGGCCCAGACCCTTTGATAACTTTGCTAACTTCTTTCTTCAATTCGGCCTCTGGATCCTCTTTTTTTGGGGTAGGGGTTCCTCCACCGTTTACAGCACGTGCTCCCCTGCGTCTGCGTGGAGCTGTCTCCTCATCACTGTCATCATCCTGGCCCTTTCCTTTCATCCCCCCAGATCCCAATGGCATCATGGCATCGCACATCCCGTCCATAGTTTTTTTCATCCCCTCAGAAGCTGCTGCATCCACATTTCCATCATCATCATCGGCATCGACGGCAAACGTTTTCTTGATGGCTGTCTTTGCCACATTTTCAGTGCCACCTGGCAAGCTTTTAGGAATAATTTGTGTTTGTGCGTCATGCAACTTTCACACCAGTATTAAACACAATGGAATGGTGCGGGTGGTAAGCCAGAGGCACTCTTTCTTGCAGTGTGCTTGAAGACTTTGTAGATGCGGTACTGTGGACTGCTTTTGAACTGCCAGGCAGGAGAAATAACAATTACAATGCTCAAATCCCTGATCATACAGACCTTCAAACCAAGGCATTTTTTACAATTTGTTTGCAAAGAATACGTGTTTGTAGCCTCAGCCTTGGATATAGAAAGCAGTTGCCACCATAAATCCAAATTACTGGCCTTCTTGTCGGGATGAGGCCTTCCTTTCTGCGAATTCTTGATGTCCTCGATGTATTGCCTCCAAACACATAAAGCTAAAGTGACTTTGAAGGCATCATTCTGTGAAATATTTACAGATTGAATAAAGATTTCGAAGGAGCCTGCCAGCTTCAGTAGATCCGTATTGAATCTCCAAATCCATCAGAGAGATCTCATGATAGACATCATCATGCTTGGTGCGATTTTTCCTGGGAAAAAACACGAGGCAATGTTCTTGCTTGCATGGGCAAACATGTCACATTCAGTGCATAGAGTTCCAATAGGCTTTCATAGGTTCAAAACCAAGTTTCGCTTCAACAGAACCTTCCATCTGCACGCCACGCCTAGGACAGCTACTTGGAATGGTGGCACCAACTTTGACGGCTACTGGAAAATTTCTCACAGCACTCACCGACTTTGTGCAACTTGGATGCATCTCATCGGCCAAAAGGAACTCCTTGAGGAGCTGGAACCTTTTCCGTGATGAATGTAAATTTGAAGAATCTGTAGTGGAATTGCTAAAGCTAATGGTGGTAACTCACCACAGCATGGCATCAAAAGCAGGGGTTGGTTTGTGAGGCCAGGACTTCTTGCTGTGGTTCCCAGCAGCGGCTGCATACTTCTCCATCATTTCCGCTGGTAGATCTGACGCGTGCACACACACACACAGAAGGGTGTAGGGGATATCGAAAAATGCCAATAACGATGAACATGTGCCAATCCATGGTATTTTTTTTGCATTTGTGACATTCACATGCATTCGCAGGTTTTGGGGTCCCAAAGGAATGGACCCCTCAAAAATTAAGCTTGCCTCCTGCATTGTACCTCCTGTCCATAGCACTGTAGAGGCAACGGCGCTCCTGCAGACTTCTCCACAGATTGGCTTATGGAAGGCTGAGCTGCGTCCCTTGGTGTATGGAAAAACATGGGGGAAACCAACACTGTAGCTCTTTTCCACATGATTTTCACATGCCACTTGGATCCATATAGCACCATATGTTTGGCTGTTCAATAGGAAATTGTCCGGGCAACTTGCAGAATGCATTGGAAAGCCCAATCAAATAAAATGGTTTTCGAAGTACTGTTCTTGACGTTTTTGAGACCTTCAAAAATGGAAAACAAAAGGCACTTAGAAAAAGGATGGGTAACGCAATGCATGTTTATGGACCCATGCAAGATGCCCAGGAAATGTCAAATTCATCATGTGCTAGCAATTTTCCCATTGGTTTGCCATTACCCCAAAAAACAAAAACAAGCAAAACGGAACCCCCGAACCCCCCAACTTGGAACCAAAAGTTTGTCCTTGACATCCAGCTCGCTGGGAGACGAAAGTCCAGCAATAGTAGCTTTCTGGCCATCCGAAAGCTGTCGCACCTTAGTTTATATTTTATCAGGGCAAGAATTCCATTGAATTCCCATCTCAAAGAAAGAGGTTCAATGTTGTAAAGTTCCGTTGCTGCCTCACTTTGTTTGAGCATGCATGTGTGCAAACCAGCCATGAACTAAGGGTGCACGATAGCTCTGAGTGAACCACCCGCCGAAGACGACCGTTTGAATCACGAACAGCGAGGCCCCTCACAATCCCGTCCTGGCTGGTACAGACTGAAACCATTTCCTGGTAAGCAATCAAAATTACAGCTAGTAGCTGATGTGATGCATATTAGAGCATATATCTTAAGGAATTATATGTGGGGTATAGGGGCCGAAACATCTATAATAAATAAATAAATATATATATATATACACATAGTTGATTCATACATATTATATATTTACATATAGTATGTATTTTTATATGTGTATATATCTATATTAAAAATGGTGTATAAGTATACATATTAAATGCGACTCTAACCCAGTAAAATCACCAACACAGGGTTTTCGATGGCTCATTCTTTAGTGTTTGACTTTGTTCAGTTCACATGTCCGTTCAAGACAGCTAAGAAGAGGGCACTCGAAATGCTCACTGATGTGGGAGACCGCTGCCTGATTGTCCACTAGTCTGTTGTGCAAAAATTCAAGTCACCAGAAATGAGCAGTGCAGGTGTTCACACATGAAGCCAAGATGCAGCTGCTCTGGCGTTGTGCCTGCCAACGCTGCCACACGTATGAGAGTAGAAAAATACAAAGGAAAATTACTTTACTTCGTGTGATCCCCACCATGACATTTATACATTTTCTTACTGGCAAATCTTCTGGCATTCTATCTGACATATCTTCTGGCATTCTATCTGGCATATCTTCTGGCATATGT
>Ga0126342_10023035_pt1 | contig 10228 bp, 10 predicted proteins | sample Cyp1metagenome_FD_92528 | JGI IMG/M metagenome (GOLD analysis project Ga0126342, IMG submission 92528) | Coral microbial communities from Lord Howe Island, Old Settlement Bay, Australia - Cyphastrea 1 metagenome | ecosystem: Host-associated > Invertebrates > Cnidaria > Coral ... | reverse complement strand
GCATATCTTCTGGCACTCTATCTGGCATATCTTCTGGCATATCTGCTGACATTCTATCTGGCATTCTATCTGGCAAATCTTCTGGCGTTCTATCTGGCAAACATTCTGGCACTTTATCTGGCATACCTTCTGGCATTCTGTCTGACATTCTATCGGGCGTTCTATCTGAGATTTTATCTGGCATTCTCTCTGGCATACCTTCTGGCATATCTTCTGACATTCTATCTGGCATAGATTCTGGCATTCTATCTGGCATATCTCATGGCATTTTACCTGGCATTTCTTCTGGCATTCTATCTGGCATATCCTCCGGCACACTTTCTGCCAGTCTATGTGGCATATCTTCTGGCATTCGATCTGGCATTCTATCTGGCATAGCTTCTGACATTTTGTCTGGCACATCTTCTGGCATTCTATCTGGCATATCTTCTGGCATTCTATCTGACATTTTATCTGGCATTCTCTCTGGCATACCTTCTGGCATTCTATCTGGCATATCTTCTAACCTTCTATCTGGCATAGCTTCTGGCATATCCGGCAAATCTTCTGGCATTCTACCTGGCATATCTTCTGGCACACTTTCTGCCAATCTATGTGGCATACCTTCTGGCATTCGATCTGGCATATCTTCTGGCATTCTATCTGGCATATCTTCTAACACTCTATCTGGCATATCTTCTGGCATTCTATCTGGCCGTTGAGGTCCAGCGGTGCACACTGAGCTGGGAAGGCCGGAGGTTGAGGTCCAGCGGTGCACACTGAGCTGGGAAGGTCCCAGGTTGAGGTCCAGCGGTGCACACTGAGCTGGGAAGCTCCCAGATTGAGGCCCAGCGGTGCACACTGAGCTGGGAAGTGGTCGAGGAGAAATTGGAGGAGGAGGCGAGGAGGAGGAGAGGCGAGGAAGAGGAGGACAACAACTCTGATAAAATCTAACAACCCTCACCTGGCAGGTGGGGAAAAAATTGTTGCGACTTCAACGCTCGATTGCACTATCCGTACTATCCAGTGAGCATTTGTGGGTCCAACCCCTCGGGTTGTCAGCTCCAGGAGGCTTCCTGTAAGTCCTGCACGAGATGTGAAAGCAGTGCTGAGGCAGCTCAGGCGGGACACCTGAACGGGTCAGAAGGTGACGATTGAACAGCTGACAGCGCATTTTCACTTCCACATATTCCACAACTCATTGAATTTTTTTGACAAGTGCTGCCGATTGCAAAGGAACTGACAAGTCACAGACTGTTCGCAGCAGCTCTGTCAGAGGTCGTTGGGTGTTCTGGATGTAGACACTCTTTCCCAAGCTCGTGCCGAGTTGGGTCGGTCTTCCGCAAAGTGGAAACTTCAGTCGACAGATACAGCAATGCAGCCTGAAAACAGTCAAAATGTCAACCAACTCCACGAACCATCTGAATATTCAAAAAACAATGCCTTGAAAGGTCATATGGTTCCCAGATGGTTCCCAGATGGCTCCAGCATGTCTTAAGGTTAACAAAGGCAAGTCTAGGTCCAAGCCAAGGCAGGGCTCGAAAGGGGCAGGGATTGGGAACAGACCCGTGTCAGAGAATTGTGACGAGCAAGTTGTTTTTTCCGGTGCTTTCCCCTGGTGTGGAGCTGTCTTTGTTTTTTGTTTTCCAAAAACCTACTCCTGGGGACTTCTAGCAGGGGCCGGTGATGTTCGCAGCTGTGATGGGGATGGAGATCACGCCCGCGATGAGCCTCGCAGGGTTCTTACTTCTATGCAGTACTGTGCAGCTGTTCCTGTCCTTCCTGCCGTGCATGTCTTTCCGCAACGATGTGGTAGTTGTGGTGAAAACTGCATGGTAAGAGGGGGGGCCACAACATGCTCTCTAGTTGATGTTCGATGTTGTGGAGTTCTTAGAGAAGAGTTGAGGATTGCTTTGCAGTGATGTGCTATGTGTGAATGGGAAGATTGTAGTTCCGTTGAGTCCTTTCTTCCCAGGTGTCGTCCTGGATTTGTTGGAGGAAGCAGCTGCTGGGCTTTTATAGAGACCAGGCAAATCAGAGTTTGTCTTGTTGATTCATGTTGATTCATGTTGCACCATTGTTTTGACATGTGCATCTTGCTAAACAGTGCAAGGTTGTCACCTAAGGTTATCTACAAACCCAAAGGCTGGGAGGTGGAGCCCACAGCTGGCTGTGCCCACAAACAGCTTTCTGTGCCTGGGACAAGCTTAAACAGTACACAACACCAAACCACTGTGACTGGTTTGCGAGAGGAGAGTGGACACTGTTCATGGTAGTCTTTCTGATATTGCCATGGCACAGAGATATGGCATCCGATTTGTTCACCTTTCAGACCGCCCAATCCGTGTGACCAAGGACTTTGTGCAGCAAACGATGCCGGAAAATGTGATGAACTCCGACGCAACAAATTCCTATGGTTTCTTGCATCGTTTGGATGCGGGAGCCTGAGTGGAAGAAGGATAGTGACCCTCCGTTCTAGCAGTTTATATTTTATTTCAACAGATATCTGCTTGTATATGTTTGCATCAGACTGATAACCGGCCGGTCATGTCTTCTGCATTTCTGGCGTCTTGTTTTATGAATGGATGTGATGACAAGACAGCTTCCTTGACAATGCTTTGCAATTCTCCAAGTGCTGACTGAGGTGGTGACCAGTGGTCTGGTTCTGAGGGCAAAGAACTACAGGGCCTACCACAATCTGGACGCTGGGAGCAGACACACTTCGATGTTGGATTGGAGTGTAGCACTCTCGGTTTGCGTCGTGTGTACCTAGAATACGTAGATTATGATAGTGGCATATAGTGGCTTGCGGTTTTGCTGTGCTCGTCCAAGTGAACTGAAGGATTTTCAGCTAATGGAGGGCAGCATTGATCGAGAGTATCAAGTTCTTTGTCATGGCTTCTGGTCACGAGTTGCTTGTTGTGTCTCGTCCAGTCCTATCCTGGAAAGATTTTCACAGAGGATGCATAGATGATCCTACCTTTTTGGCAAACTTTTGGCGACGACCCCTGTAGGGGTTGTCACCTGACTTGGCCCTTGGTCAGGCCTTGAACAAGCAACTGGATAAACAACGACAAAAACAATTTAAGACAAAGACTTTCCACATTTCACAGCACCTTCTTTTTTCCAGAGAAGTTGAAGTGGACAACCGAGGAAGTAAGAAATTGTTGAGAACTACTTTGCATGTATGCTCTATATTGATCAGTTTTGCTCACGCTTTCTTCTTCCTGCTCTACCCATAAACCATCACCGTTTCAGAGAAGAATTGTCAAATTTGAAAGCATTGGAATCTTCTTGAGGAAGTTGCGCGCGAAACGCGCAATCTGAAGACAAAACAGAGTTTCTTCAATTGGCCTGTCAAAATTTTCAGTTTGATAGGCTTCTAGGCTAAGCTCGTTACTCAGGCTTGGACTTGCCCGTCTTTGCCTTGAAGGCGAACCCGTTTGTGTCACTCGTTGCTGATGCCACCGGTGCTTAGTGTTTTGTGCTGTTTGTGCTCAAAAAAACCGAATTACTCGTTATTGGTTCACCCTTTTAGGTTCACCAATAGGTTCACTCCTTTTGTCCCACTTGTCCCGCTTTTCAAGGGTGCTGTGACTCGCCGGAGCCAAGTGGCGACACCGGGAGCACGTCCGGCGAGGAGTGACGTCAAGGCAGACAAAGTGAAACGAAGCAGAAACGAAAAGAATAACATATTAGAATCATATTAGTATATGATTATATAATATATGATATATATATATACATATTATATATAATTATATACATATCAATATTAGATCAAGATTATATCAATACAATTCAATACAGTATGTCTATTGAATTTGCTAAGTCTGGAAGGCTTGTTTCACTAGAGAGCTGCTCGTAATGTTTTTCTAGTGTTTGTCCGTTAATGCTGTGAGCGTCCTCAGTCAATCATTGTTTGTTGAGATTTGGCTTCTCAATAAGTTCCAAATTCGAACAAACTTTGCAGTTTGATTTATAATTTATATTGTTTCTCTTTGGATAGTTCCTTTGACGGAAGTAGTTTTTATGCCTTTAGTTTTTCTCCTTTTCTGTTGGAGCCAGGTCTTATCCCATTTGAGTTTTGGATCGAGAGCTCTCAGCTTTGCTCATATATCCATCCAGACAGGACGCCGTGCCTTCGAAGCAAACATGGGTATACCTTCTGCGATGTTTATGTATTTAAAAAAAATATATATGATATGCCGAACGGCTGAAAATGAGCTTTGAAAGTCAGTGGCTTAGGTAGGTAAGGAACCGGCCCGAGAAAGTAGCTGTAGCTTAGATATGTCAGCAGATTGCCCAAATTACGTCAAACACTCCATTGCAGATCTTCTATAAAGTACTTTACACGTCTTTACATCGTTTCTGTGAAGGCTTCTGCTCTTTCAATGCATGGCCAGCAGAAGAAGATAGCGGCGGCACATCGGTAGAATGTTCAGGTGTCCAGAAATCTTCGTTTGGACGACTCGAAGTGGGCGTAAAGTGTTGCCATCTTTGCTGAGGCCATCAGATTCGAGCCCAAGCAGCACATGTCGGCCATCCTGTAGTATCTGACAGCTTTTATACGACTCCAAGCACCTTTGCTGACGACCAGGCGGAAGAATTTGGCGTCAAACTATTCTATCCCAACAGAACTTTAGAGTCAAGCTGCATGACGGATGGGCAAATCGAATCATGAAATACTCACAGGATCTCATAGGCCAGTGGTTGACATGTGGCTGCCCAGACACTATCTGCTGATTGCTTCCTCCATCGCTACCGCTTGTCCTTCACCGATATGTCGGGCGTGCGGCGAGAAGTGTCGCTTGAATGCAGTGGAAGTGTGTCTCAAGCGCATGGGCCGCATGGGTCTGTTACCGAAGTTTGCCAGACAGGAAGCGTGCACAATGTCAGGAATTAGTCCAAGCAGACAGTTTCAGGATGACAAGAGCTGCGAACCCCAACTCCAGAACGCGCAGCGGCACATACGGCATGCCTCACATGTCATCTAGAGAAAGAGTTCCTGAACACACAAGACAGAGCACAGACAGAGCCATACAGAGTCAAAAAGAAAGAACGGAGATTGCAAGACCAGGCCAGCAATGCGCATGATTTGCTGCACCTGCAAGGTCAGGGCTGCAATTCGGTTCCAACTTTCCACGGTTTTCTTTGTAAACTAAAGGGCAGGAGTGCTAAATGCGAACCGGTCAAGAGATCCTATTGCTTGCAAAGATTATTCAATCTGTAGACACGCTTTGCATGGTTGTTTTGTGCTCAGCCTTTCGGATCCTGGAGTTGCAAGCTCCGTTGGCAAGGAAGATGACAAAGTCTTTTACATCTTTTACCGAACCATCAAAAAAGCTCTTGCCCACCAAAATCGCTGTGCAATGAGGTTTATGCCTCTTCCTCCTCACTTATCTGCTGCTTTGAAGTCAGCAGAAGCGACCCTTGGCAGTGCGATAAGCATTTTGAAACCTCCCGCTGTATCCAACTTTCTCAGTCCACGACGCCCAGCTAGTTTTCTTGCGTTTTATGTTCGTGTAGCCATTTCACTCATGGCATAATCTCAGCCAAGCTATCTTCAGGAAAGACCCACGGAATGCTGATTTGCGTTTGAAGCCAAAGAGCTTTGCAGAAACCAAAGAATTTCGCAGACGGGGCAGGACAGAACATCCCGGCACCAGTCGGAGATCTCATCCCCGAGAAGAGAAAAGAGGAAATCTTTGGATATGAGGTGTTGACATCGACATGAAATGAATTGAACACTAGAAACTTTGCAGAAACAAAGATTGAGACTCAAGTTCTGAACATATATAGATTGTCTCAATCTTTCTGAGTTGATCGTTGAGCCAGTCTTGGGTTGCTTTCTGGCACACTACATGAATGCTGTCATGAATGCTGTGAGATTGCCTTCCGTGTAAACTTCTGTCTCATATCCCGGGTATCCGGTTGTTCTGCCGCTGCTTGGTGCTTGATCTCAAATCTCCATGGATCTGAAGCAAAGATTTCTTGCCGATATCCAAAGGTCCAAACTCCAAACTTCCCATAGCTTTTCCAAAGTCGAACTGCCATGGGATGCATTTGAAAGATCTGAAAGGCTTGACCTTAGACCCTGTGACAGATGGACATCACCATAAAGCATTTGATTCATTTGATCTGAGCCTTGACACTTGGAGTCACTTTCCGCGCAGAGCCAGGGATGCCTCGGCTACGACGTTTCTTTTTGGCAGTTTTCAGAGCCAGAAGGACCACAATGTTTTTGGTGAAGAGGTCGAAGAGTGGAACTCAGACTGTCCTCCATTTTTGCCCGATTGTCGCTCACACAAGCATGGTTTCTGCCGAAAACTCGACCCAGTGAAACAGGATTTCTATCCTCCGGCAAATCCTGAGCCACGGCCGGGAGTTCAGCCGACAGCAGTTCAGCCGACAGCTCCCCAAAAACCAAGAGTTCCCGTTGAAAAGCCTCAAGTTCCCTTTGAGCTTCCTGCTCAGACTATACGAGAGGAGCAAAAACTTGTGGTGCAGGAACCTCAAGTACCATTCACAGCGCAGAGTCCGCAGAAAACTCAGGCGACTGAGGCGACACTGAAGATGACGAGACAACAACACAAAGAGATGAAACATAAAGATAAGATCCAACCGCCATTTGTAGGGCCGGAGGCTGCAGAAGATGTATCCCCAGCGCCATCCGCAGCACCTGCACCACCTGTGGAAGTTGACCCTGGTGAACCCCGGCCACCACTCATTGTTGAGCAAAAAACTTCAGCACCGAGCAAAGGCCCAGAGATTGGAATTGTTGAAGATGACCCATCCCCAGAGGAAGAGTTGCTGGAAGCTGAACCTTGGAATATTGGAAGGTTTTTCAGGGGAAAGCGCGGATAGCAGGGTTGCAACAGTTGCAACTTCAAGTTTAGTGAGTCTAAAGTACTTGTCATATACTTCTCTTAATGCACCTCCAGTACTTTCACCAGGTTCTTGAAAGCCTTCTTAGTCGTTCACTGAATAGCTCTGAGGACCCAGAGGCAAAGAAGCTTTTAACAAGCTGACCGAGGTGAACTTCGAAAGAAACGGAAACGCTATTCTTTTTGCTGAATAAGACCTAGATGTTTCGACTTTAAAACAACACTGGAGTACGTCAGGTGCAGTGCAAGCTGGAAACCAAATGGAAGTGAAAAAAGGCCGAGCATCGCAAGAATCAATAGTTTAGTCACAGTCTGCCTGGAGACTTCAACAACGACATACCACATACATCCACATACCACAACTCCTTTCTTTGGATTCAGTTGCGTGCCAAGCAAAACTGTAGAAGAGCTGAACGTTTTTTTCTGCAGGAGGGTGTGCAGCTGGAGGAGCAGAAAGCGATGGAGCAATTTCTGCCGAAGAATCCGCCTGGAACGCCAAAGCCGGAAGACCAAGAACCCTTTTGGCCACCGCGTGGTGGAACTGCACCTCCAATGCAACCGATCCCTCCAAGGTGCAAAAGCTTTTCATTGACAGATTTCGAATTTGATCGTCTGCTTCAAAACATGGGTCGTGATGTTGTCGGATGTTGTCGGATGTCATTAGAAGACCAATCAGATGTCTCCAAAACTTTGCTGATTTGTTATATTTTGTTATCAAATTCCGCTTTTCCAATTTCTGCGAGGCCTGGAGAGCCCGATTACAACTATGGCTGGACACCTCCAGCAGGACGCGTGCCTTACAGCCCGCCTTGGCCCGGTGGTGCTCCGCTCACTGCTGTCGATCGTGCTGAGGCTGTCGCAGCTGAAGTGGGAAATGAAGCCAGTGCTGCAGCACATTCGGTGGAGGAGCTTTGATCAAAAGCCTCAAAAAATGTTCATTTCATAAAGAGTTTGAAAAGAGATAAAAAGATCAAGTTCCCTCGAAATTAGTCTGCACTGGGTCCAGAGTTTGTATAAGGATGTATAAGGACAAGCCAACATGTCAGCAGACAAATAGAGGCTCAGTGGCATGGGTACCTCTATCCAAACGCAAAACAATTTTCTTTCAGTGAGATTCCAATCTTGTTGTGAGTTTATTTATCCCTTTCCCTACTCACAGTGTGGCAATGGTATTCTGCTTCTGTAGCGCTTCCATGGCAGATTTCAGGATGCTGCAGATGCCCTGCTCAACACACCCATGTGACGGAGAGGAAGCTGGCGGAGAAGATCAGCCATCTGAGCACTTGAACATGCACGAGAAGGCTACATGAGAAGTCTCAGAAGACCTCGAGCTGTTTCAAGTCCCAATTGAGAAGGGCAAATGGGAGAAGGACGCTCAGTTTTTATGCCGAAACAAGACTTTCGATGCACAAAAGAACTTGCTCTTCATCTGGCAAAGTCCAGCAGTGCTCATCCCCCAAGGTGTAAAATGGCTTGAGTCTCCCGACTTGGTATATGGATGTTAGAAGCTTGTTTGGCCGCAAAGCAAAACAGGAAGTGTGGCTCTCCATGTATAAAAACAAAACCCATATGACAGAGATGACTGAAATACACTGAAATCATGAGACAAAACGAGATTCAATGGAATTCAACGGAATTCAATGTTGCTTTCACCCGCCACTTGCGACTGCTGTTGGTCTAGTTGTCATGGGTCATGCCACACTGCTGCCTGCCTTGGTGCCGGTTCCAAAGCCGGAGTTTGGTAAAAATATGAGATTTGGATAGATTTGATACCTAAGGCACTTGCAGCAAAGGTGGAATTCAAAGCAACCAAAATGGCCTTCTATCTTGGGCCTATGCTGGTCCTATTTTGGAAAACTGATAGATTCTATCACTGCAGTTGTTCTGGCAACCCTGGAGTCCTTTGTGTGGAGTTTGTGTGAAGCTGTGCAAGCTGCAAGTTTTTCATCCATGTCCATGTCCCTGTGTTGACTGTCAGTCTATGCTTTGTTTGAATTGTCAGTGTCCCTCGTTTGTTTGTTGCCAATACGTGAACATATTGTGGTTGGCCAACAGTTGCCATGTGAGCTTTGCGGCTCCAAAGTGGCACGGACGTCGAGCTTGGGCGGAATCGTTTTGGTCTTTTCAACATTGCACCGCCGAAGCCTCAAATTGAGGTCATTTGGAGACAACTTCTCGGATCCACACCCGTGGGCAGTGTGGGCAGTGCGATTTGTCCATCCCAAAGGATCCCAAAGGTACTGTTTGAACTTTGAAACCAAGGTAGTGATTGTAGTGGATATAGAGCAACATAGGTATGAGGATGAGGTGTATTTGGATAGATTTTTCATGATTTTTCTGGGTACAGCATGTAGATGTGAGCGCATGATGTCTAAGGCGAAACTTCTCCGCCATGGAGGAAAATTCAAAACTGCTCTCAGTTTGCACAGTAGAAACTGATGAGGCCGGAGGATGCGCATTGATGGTGGCACCCAATTGCTGTGCAAATGCTGTCGAATCCTTGTGCATTGGGAGTGCCAATTGGAAAACGATTTGTTCCGGTCCAGGAATTTCTGAGCTCTTTGGACAGTGAATCATCAGATGGTATGAATCTGAGTATTTCCTGAAGCGAAAGAGAAGAGAAGAGAAGGGTGTGCCTTGTGTTTTTCCTTGGTGTTTGCATGGGTAGTCTGTGTTTTTTCCTGTGTCTGTAACGGCTCATGTGTGTTACGATCCATTTGAACTGCCCAATCTGAATCTGTGTGGAGGATTTCCATGTGATGTCAGGACTTAGCTCTGCTTACTAAAATTTTCTGTGCGCCAGATTCAGATGCTTGACGTTTGTGCAACATTTTGAAACCAGAGGGAAGACTTCAAGTAGCTTGCAAAGTTCCTAGTATCCGCATTCTGGTGGACATGGGGCAATCAACACATGGGTGAGCAGTGAAAAGGCGTTGGGGCGAGCTGATGTACTCGAGGCTCCCAGCCGAAGGAATGGAAAAAAATATATATTCCTGCAACCCTCCAATATTTTCAATCCGCAATGTCACTGATGCCCTCAATCATCGAACTTGCCCTCAACCTTCTGACAAAAACAAGGTCACGACGCCAATAATGACCTGGACGGTTTGCTCATTAGTGAAATGAGAATTTAATCAGCACTTCAGCCCCACTTTTTTCTCTGACCTGCAGAAGGAAATGTAACTTTAGCGCGAGATCCAACAAGAACGTGATTACGGGGCTTGTGAAACGTGTAATACTTCTATGCAACCTGCAATACTTCTATGCAACGTGCAATACTTCTATGCAACGTGCAATACTTCTATGCAACGTGCAATACTTCTATGCAACGTGCAATACTTCTATGCAACGTGCAATACTTC
>Ga0126342_10023034_pt1 | contig 10229 bp, 6 predicted proteins | sample Cyp1metagenome_FD_92528 | JGI IMG/M metagenome (GOLD analysis project Ga0126342, IMG submission 92528) | Coral microbial communities from Lord Howe Island, Old Settlement Bay, Australia - Cyphastrea 1 metagenome | ecosystem: Host-associated > Invertebrates > Cnidaria > Coral ... | reverse complement strand
TCTTACTCTTTCTCTTCTACTCTTCTCTCTTCTAATCTTTCTCTTCTCTCTGCCTCTGCCCTACTCTGCTTTTCATCTGTCCATATTGTCGGAAGTTTGACTTCTAAACTTCCTTCGATAAACTCGTGGTGGAACATCATGGACCATCCTTTACTTCCAGAAGTTGTATTCGATAGATCTGCAGATCATCCTCTCATAACCGACCCAACTGATGGGTGACTCGCCCAATCTTTCTCCCAGAGCTACGCAAGATCCAGAGGTGATTGGTTCTCTGCAAGTTTCTTTCCATGGGGATACCAGAATACCCCCAAAATCATCCAAACAAAAAAAAACACTATACTGGTTGGTGGTTTCAACCTACCCCTCTGAAAAATATTAGTCAGTTAGGATGATTATTCCCAATATATGGAAAAATAAAAAATGTTCCAAACCACCAACCAGTACTGTATAATGCTGTATATTTTACTTTTGAAACCTATGGTTTTTGAGGATCCCCCATTTCAAGAGCGCCACCTAAAAGCGGCCCGTGTCGATTCCAATCTGATTCGCCTTGGGTACGTCACGTTCAGAAACGGGCGAATGTGGGAAACCCAGGCTGCCATAAACCTACCATGACTGGGGATGGTAAACATACCACCCATAAAAATGGTGATGACTTGGGGACAGTTTATATGGTTTATTGATGTTTATTGGGTTTACCACATCACACAACATTCCAAGCTATTCCAAGCACAAATGCTATCAGAGTATAGATCTAGTAACCTATCTGGATGGATATTTTGTAGTCCAATTTGTGGTCCAATTTGGGCGCACTTTTTACCCACAAATGTTTTTGGCCAGTTTTGCTTGAGCCTTGGGTATGGCTCTTGAAGGCTGAAAAAGAATCCGCATCTGAATCCCAGAATGAAATGGTTCCTCGAACTCCGAACTCGTGGCCTTGCAAATGCCTCCAACATATGGAAACATGTTGCAGGCACCCAAGAATTTGTCGAAAAACAGCTGACATCAGGTCTCCCACAGTATTGGGTATGAATCACTGCTTTCCAAGTCCCCTTTTAAGTCCTTTTGCAATTGGGAGTGACCACCTTCCATATTGCTCCATATGCGGGATTGTTCGTTCGCTGTATGAGACTTTGTGACTTTGGAGTTTGGAGCTTTCGTGCGGTCCAAAGTACACTCTTGGCTTCCAAAACAAATGGCGAGTGAGCAAGGGACAAAACCGTACGTAAGACAATGTCGTTACTTGAACAACGGGCAACACCACCAAAAAAAAAACATGTAATGGCTATTTACTGGTGGTGATTCCACTAAAAATAAAATTCACAGTCAGAGTTTATCACGATCGGATCTCTATGAACCAAACAATCAGTCAATGGCCATGCAACAGAAACCCATTGAAAAAGGAGGTACCGATTCCATAATATATTTTTGGCTTATTTTTTAGGCCTATGTAAGGGAATATTCCCCCAAAATATGGCCTTATATGGTACAGTACCTCCATTTTAGGATCCTGAAATTCCATGAAATTCCCATTGAATCAGGGGATTCCGGAATGACTTGACCAATCTTGACCCATGACCCCTTGGTGCCGCACATTTGCCAAAGCTCCATGGACAACTCCGCTTCTTTGGTTTCTGAGTTGGTCAGTTGTTCCTCCATGGGTGCTGTGCCCCAGGCACTTTTTTGTGGCGATCTATGAGGTACAAACAATTTGGGATCACAAATGGATGGCGTTTTTTTCGCAAAAAATCTGTGTTTTTGCAGATATTTGTTAGCCAAATTCCATGGCGATGCTGATGCAAGTCAGACTGGACGCGTAGAATTTAAGGATCAAGCAGACTTGGCTCGAATTGAGCAACAACAACTGGTCAACAAAATCATCAGAATTCTCGGGGTCACATTGAAAATCCATCCCTTATCATCCCTTTTTGTCTTCAAGTTCTCAGCCTGCGCAAATGGGACATCAATGCTGGTTGGGTGGTTTCAACCATCTTGAAAAATATGAGTTCTTCAATGGGAAAGATGACATCATGACATCCCATATATGAAATGGAAAATAAAATTCATGTTTGAAACCACCAACCAGAATGTATATACCGTATCCCAAACTTCAACTTTTGTAGGACTGGCTTATGCAGGACAGCATGTCCCCTGCAGTCCCACGGAGGGGGAGAAGTCCAAGATGGAGTAGCTCCCAAAATGCGTAGCCGCGTAGCATGGTTTATTCAAACGGTTTCATGCCGAAAATGACCAACATCATCCAACATCTGTGTTTTCTTTGGGAACTGCTATGGAACTGCTGAATCATTACTTTTTTTAGTCCTTTGCTTTGTGATTCAGTGGGAGATAGAAAAGGACCCAATTTCATACTGAAGTCCAGAACTTTGCTCTCAGCACTGGCTCAGATCGGCCAACCTTTTGTTTTAAAACCATGCTTGGGGAATTACAGATCGACATCTAAATTCCATGCAATTCCTGGATTAAGTCCAACTAAATTATGTAGTTTGTTTATTATGTAGTTTGTTTTTCATGAACTGTCCATCACTTTCCCATTTCTTCCATTGGCCAAACATCGCTCCTGCAACTGAAGGTTGTCACTACGAAGCTTCTCCACATCGGCACCTTAAGAGCAAAACCAGGGGCAGAGCATCGCTGGAATTCCCCCATTTAGTTTGATGTTTCCATGTAAATCTCGATTTGTAGGGATTTACTGTTGGGTTTAATGTGGATTTCATGATGAGTATATATATATAATAGTATAATATGGTATAATGTTGAATATGGGATTACAGTAAATCATGAAACCAGAGGATTTACTGATGTGACCAGGGTCACGGTGACAATTCTATTGGATATCATGTACTGTAATTTAGGGCAAATGCCCTCCGGATGGGAGTATGTTAATGAATTTTATATAATTAAATTTGAACATAATTATAGTCTGTAGGTTTATTTATTTGGTACTCTTTTTTTGGACAAACCAAACTGTTTTATGTGTTTTTCAAGCTTTCTGTGCATGGATTTCTGGCACAATTCTTTCCTAGCCTGCTTTACGTTGCCTTTTCTCTTGGCTATGTACATCTATGTATGCATTACTGTCAATGTTCTGGGATTGCCATCCCCAATCCCCACAAATCATAGTGCCATACATGATTACCGTCCACATCTGCTCACAATATCAGCCACAAATTTTTGATCCAAGGAACACACAACATCCCCAAAAATAATGCCGGTTGGTGTTTTTGATCCTACCATATCCAAAAAAATATGCATTGGGATCATCACCAAGGGTAGGATGGAACACTCACAGGTAGGATTGTAAACCATCATCCAGCAGCCGGCTGTGCCTAACCAAGAACTATCTTCACCGAACCAGCATTGTGTTTCCCTGTCTGGGACCTGTGTTTTGGGCTGCTGCGTCTCCTTTCCGGTGTTTTTTGGGAGCCGTGCTGGCAACGTCGTTTCTAGCTCTTTTCAGACGACGCGTTGGGCACTTTTTCAGCCTTTCTTTGTGGCTTCTCCGTCCTTCACTAACATGGTGTTTCGTCCGGGAGCCGTGTTTTGGGCTGCCGTGTCTCCTTTTCGGTGTGTTTTTTGGAGCCCTGCTGGCGACGTCGTTTCCAGCTAATTAAAGCACTTTCTCGGCGTTTCTTTGTGGCAGCCGTGCTGGCAACGTCGTTTCTAGCTCTTTTGGAAACGTTTCGAACGACGCGTTAGGCATTTTTCGGCGCTTCTTTATAGCTTCTCAATCCTTCACTGGCATGGTGTTTCCCTGTCTGGGAGCCTTGTTTTGGGTTTTTGCGTCTCCTTTTGGGTGTGTTTTTGGAGCCGTGCTAGTTCTTTTGGAAGGGCTTCAGACGACGCGTTAGGCATTTTTTGTGGCGCTTCCTTGTGGCTTCTCCGTCCTTCACTGGCATGGTGTTTCCCTGTCTAGGAGCCGTGTTTTGGGCTGCCGTGTCGGCTTTTGGGCGATTTTTTTTAGCAGCCGTGCTGGCAACGTCGTTCAGGTTGAGATATTTAACGACCGGCTTTCATTTTTGATTTATCTACTTTTGGGAAACTGTTGTATTTACGCGGGTTCTTGCCATCTGACAGCGCAAAATGCTGCAAATTACGCTGCTGGCGAGGAGCTTTTACACAGACGCGTTTACACTCAGAAGTTTTTACGCACAGAAGCTTTTACACAGAGAAGTGATTAATTACACAGAGAGCTTTTACACACAAACGCGTTTGCACACAGAAGCGTTTACACAGAGAAGCCTTGACACAGGAGTTTTTACACACAAGGGATCACAAGGGCGTTTACACACAGAGGCTGTTACACACAGACGTTGTTACACAAAGAAGTCTTTACACAGAGAGATTTAACACACAGGCGCGTTTACAGACAGAAACTTTTACGCAAAGAAGTCTTTACACAGAGAGCTTTTACACGCAGAAACTTTTCACACAGAAGTCTTTACGCATCCATGAATATGTTCAAAAAAACACAAGGAATATGTTTCTGAAGGAGCAGGTCCTCATTCAATAATAGCTTTCAAGCCCACCCTGCGATGACATCGAGGGTCAAGTAATCCGGCGGAGCCGACGATGAGCGTCAGCTCTAAAATTCGGCCAGGGGCCCAAACGGCCCCAGCCGTGGCACTGCCGTAGGCCTTCTCTCTGTCTTCTCCGTAGGACGCAGGAGAGAGGGGCTCCCAGGCCTGCCGCCGACCCTGCCCCCTATGCGCCGACCTATCAGAAGTCCCGCAATTTACAGTGTTTTGTGGCTTTCCCATTTTTCTCATTTTTTCGATCTTGTGGCTCAAGATGGGTCAGCATGGCCCAACAAAATGGCCCCTAGGATGCCTTCAAGCTGGTCCAAGAGAGGGGCAACATAGCCACAACCTGGGCCAACCTCACCCCAAGATGCGCTTACTACAGCCTTGCGGATGGGCCACAACCACAACCACAACCACAACCACAACAACAACAACAACAACAATAACCGCCGACCCTACGACCCCTGCAATTTACGGTGTTTTTTGGCTTTCCCATGCGCCCCTTTATTATCTATAATATATTTATGATCCTTTAGCCTCAAGCGGGCCCCTGGCCGGCTGTCGGGCGTAAGCCCTAAAATATATATATATATATATACATATCCAGCTACCTGAGGAGTCCTGAGGACCTGACACATGGCATCCAGCTCACTGCCAAGGATTCCAGCCTCCACGACAGCTGGAGAACAAGGGTCAATAACATGCTGTCTTTTTTTCCCTGGGTGATTATTTTTTTTTTGCCCCTGGTTGATTAAACACCCATCCCATCACCAGGAAGTAGGGATACAACCTCACTACTAAAGCGGTAAGGGCGAGGAAAGCAACAGCATATAGAAAAAGGCAACAAAGAGCTGGCTCTTAGGCGTCATGACATAGATCATGGATGCTTTGGAAACTATGTTTTTCCAGATTCTAAAACTTTGTTTACGGGTTTGTCAGGGTACACATATTCATCATCATACAATGTATACAATACATCTGAGCAATTTAGTATACTTCCCAAATCAGAAATCATTTTTGGGGGGGATGAGTTCAACGCCTTCTCATGCCAGTGAGGTCGCTATAGGCTCAAAGAAATCCCTTTTTTAAGCCATTGATTGTGAAACAATGAAACAACAACAACCCACAAATGATGTTTTTTGTTCCTACATCAAATAGAGTAACCAATCAACAATCATTATATAATCTTTTCAATGATGGGGATCCCCAAAAAGAGCTAGTAAATTAACTATAATTCAGAAAAAAATAAATGATGGGTGTTGGTAGTCAATATATCAATCACTGTAACAACTATGCCTATCATTATTAGTGCAATGTGTGTTGCTTTTTTACACCTTCATGGGTCTTTTTGAAAAAGGGGAGGTATCCATAAAATGGCGAGTTAACCATATAAATCCATATATTAGTTTATATTAGCCATGTAGTAACCATAGATTCCCCATGATTTCCCATCTAATAGGGACAAACATATGATGGACGATGGTTTTTTTTTGGGCACCATCGTCTGCACCTCTCCATCCAGGCCAGGTTGCTCTGAACGGAGCGATTGCCTGAGAGGTAACTTCTCGAGCCGAGCAGGTCATGCAAAGTTTCCATGGGTTACATAAATATATATACATACGTATAGATATAGTATGATATAATATCTAATATTACTCCATCTAGAAATGGGATGAACAAATCTCTGTCTCTATACATAGATATATAGATGTAATCTGCAGTACGCAGTTTTAATCTATCCTTTTTCTATAGAATTATAGATGTGCAACCACCACACAGAGGGAATTGTTTGGAATTTTATGCAGTGCGGAAAATTGGTGGTTACCCTTTCGGAACATTTTTACAAAACAATATTGGAATTAATATGGAATCAAAAACTCGGAATCCATCCGTATACTTTTCCCTAGATGGTCTGTAAATGCTGGATCTTCCAATCATTTACAGATCTTGATCAATCGTGTTTTTTTTTCCCAACCAAAAAATCAGGTCTTCTGCAATATATCATCAACAAACACCGGGGCACTTGTAAACACATTTGTGATTGGGAGGCATCCAGGTGTCATCCAGGTGTCGATAAAGCAGTGTTTTCTGGGACACCTTCTTGGGATGTACAGCTCAATTTCAAATCATCAATCCGAGAACATGGATTACCCTCTGGTAATTTAACATAGCTATGGAAAATCACCATTTTTCATGGGAAAATCCACTATAAATGGCCTTTTTCAATAGCTATGTTAGTTTACCAGAGGGTATTACTGGTTGGTGGTTTTAACCATCTTGAAAACTATTAATCAATGGGAAGAATTATCCCATATATTATGGAAAATAAAAAAAATGTTTGAAACCAGCAACCAGATTATCATGTTCCCTATCAGATTGCCACAAATTGGGGGTGTACTCCATTCTCTGACACCCAAATCTTGGTTTTGGTCAGTTTAATCAGGTTTAATCTACCCATGATATTCCCATCCATAAATCACCAGAATAACCGATCCAAATAGCAATTGTTGCTCATCAAACCCGTATTTGTTGGTGGACACACATCTGTAAAACGGGATAGTTTGATGCTCCTAAGACCTAGGTGGCCGGCAATGGCTAAGGATGGTGTTTTGTTTCCCTCATATGCAACATTTTCACATGCCTGCTCTAGATGGTTTCATTCTGCTGATGGTTTATATCACCTATTTATGGTGATTTGGGGGATGGTTTATAATTGTTTTACCAACATTATAGTAAATCTTATCTGTGTGGCCCCTTCCCAAAAAATGTTGACCATCAGAACCCACGGGTTGACAGCTGGCTCCGGTGGCTAATCTTTAGATACGGTGAGAGACCAAGCAATAACCCGTTTCTGATACCCCACTTGCTAAAATTGTGCAAATGGATGCAAAATGGTGTCTGATTTATTCTAGGCTTTACCCACCTTTACCCCGCCAACACATCACCTTCGCGATGGCATGATTAGCTGCTCAGCGTATGAAGTTCTCAAACAGTTACCCATTGACCGACCCTTTCACCTTACTCTCTGGTAAAACTAACATAACTATGGAAAATCACCATTTTCAATAGCTTTTCCCCAAGATCTCCCGGTATAGCGTCACCCCTCATCCCGACTGGGCAGATCTGACTCTGATTCTGTGCACTCCAGGATTTCGGCCTCCGAAAAAACCGGGCGCCCCAAAGATCGGATGGGGATGAACGACATCTAGGGATATTCACCAATCAATGAGATACCATATCTATATCTATCATTATCTATCTAAATCATATATATATATAATTATATATTATGTAATTATATGTATTATCAAACATATGTCATTTTTCTCTGGAACTCCTGGCTCCTGATGGCCATCAATGGCCAGATTGACTATATTCTTCCACAACTTCTTTAGCCCGGCTTGCCTCCAAAATAGCCAATCTTTGCCGCAAGGCCGCCTCGATACCTTGCTCGCGCTCGAGATCTTGCCACAAGGCAAGTTCGACCTGTCGTGCCATGGTCGTGCCATGGTCGTGCGTCCGGCTTTGGTCGAGTGGCGTCCCAAACGAGTGGCTAAAAAAAATATGATTTAGCCATCAACAACCGAGATGATTCAATTGTATATCCCATAGGATCCATGTATGCTATATATGGTAGCATTTAGGTACCATCAATATACCCCAAATGTTAGCATATATACCAGCACCATGGATCCTATGGGTATGATTATACTCATCAACAATGGTATTAAACCATGGGATTCATGTTTTAACCGCTTGTTTTTCCCACCATTGGTATATTAGGGGTACATGAACCTCAAGTCATGGGAAAATAAGCAGCACTTTTTGATGGTCAAGTCATCAATCCTGTACCACGAAAAACCAGCTGCGGAGAATCGAATCACCAGGGGAGTCAGTCTGCATGGAAAGTCGAATTGTTTATATTGTTTGATATTCCTCACTAGTAAAACCGGCTATAAAAGTCTATAAGATCAGGGACTTCGAGAACTTCCAGGTTAGACTACTCAAGGGTACCGAAAAAACAACACAATCAAATACCGAAGCAAGGTACCGTATTCTCGTGCGCCATTTTGGGCCACTTTAATGGGTCCCACCTCACGATCTCCAACACCTCAGCGTGTCACCAACCTCCCCTTCGCACAGTGGATTTAAGAGGTGTAGGGGACCCGTTGGTATCCCAAAGGGTAATCAGCAAGCATTTGCTTTAAACAAAACCCAAATTCCTGGGAACATGATTTGTATTTGTTGCTGTTGCTGTTGCTGCTGCTGCTGGTGTTCTGGTTGTTGTTGTTGTTGTGGTTGTGGTTGTGGTTGTGGTTGTTGTTGTTGTTGTTGTTCTTGTTCTTGTTCTTGTTCTTGCTGTTGTTCTTGCTGTTGTTGTTGTTGTTGTTGTTGGTGTTGGTGTTGTTGTTTCAAAGTGATGACGAATCGATTGAAGACTGGTATGCTCATCCCATCAACTGGGCTTTTTGCATATATCTATATATTTTATTGGAATTCTTTGACAATTCACCCGTGCACACCTTTCATGTTCATTGCTGCTCATCATATTTTCCATAAAAATGGCAGCAACATTTAGCAATATGGGGTAACCTTCATTTTGGACAAAACCCTTAGGCTGTTTACACCACAGTTGTCCTCGCGATATCTACCCTTTGGTATCCAGTTGCATCAATCCATCCATGTGTTTCGGGCAACTGCTATACCTATAATACATATGTACTCATTCATACTAACATATACATACATATACTAATATGTTTTATTATATATTAATGTATACTAACATATTATACTAATATACTATACTAACACAATCTCAACCCAAAACTACAGTGGCAACCCCTGTGCTTTTTAACCGGGGGGCGCTACTATTCTGGTAACAAATTATCACCTTGTCGGGTATCCGCTCAATCAACCACCGGGTAGCCCCAATTTTATCTCTCAGGGCAAATTCATGATATCCCATGAGATCCATATATAGAATATACACATGTACCCATAGGATCCATGTATGCCATATATGGTAACATTTACCATTAATATACACCCAATGTTAGCATATATACCATACATGGATCCTATGGGGTATATAACTGTATATATATATATATGTAATCCCCAGGTAAATCTGCAACTTCTGATACTGACTGACAGTAGTGCAAATTGACGCTCAGTCTGTCCCTGAGGGCGGAACTCTCCAGAGCTGAAGTCAAAGATTTTTGGAACCTCAGGCGATTGCAGGTTGGATGCTCATGAGCTGTCGCGACCTTCATGGGAGATCTGAAGCTTCGGCCAATTTGGATTGTATCTTAGTGTATGTATTGTATTGTTTATATACAATTATATACACATTTCATCCTCATTTCTGGCAGGAAAACACACAATGTCCTGAAACTGGATCAATACGAGCCATTTTCCACATTTTTCCGCATAGTTTCCAAGAGGGTCAACCAAAAAAATCAGCACAACACAGGTCTCAACGATCCCCAGAGCGCCCAAACGCGGAAACGTGCGGCTCCAACTGGGACGCCCCTGCGTAAGATTTGCCCATCAACATACCCATCAAATTTGTATCAACTTGTGGACTTATCCGTTCAAGCACAATCGAGATATCGTAGGGATATAATGGCATATTAACATACATATATATATATATACACGTATATATATATATATATACATATG
>Ga0126342_10023033_pt1 | contig 10229 bp, 6 predicted proteins | sample Cyp1metagenome_FD_92528 | JGI IMG/M metagenome (GOLD analysis project Ga0126342, IMG submission 92528) | Coral microbial communities from Lord Howe Island, Old Settlement Bay, Australia - Cyphastrea 1 metagenome | ecosystem: Host-associated > Invertebrates > Cnidaria > Coral ... | reverse complement strand
TACTACAAGTACTACAAGTACTACAAGTACTACAAGTACTACAAGTACTACAAATACTACAAGTACTACAAGTACTACAAGTACTACAAGTACTACAAATACTACAAGTACTACAAGTACTACAAATACTACAAGTACTACAAGTACTACAAGTACTACAAGTACTACAAATACCACAACTTCATCGACAAAAAAAACAATAGTAATTAGTTTTCAATTATTGTAGCCAATTGAAATCCTTACTTAATTGAGGATATGTTTTTCTTTTGGGAAGAATTTTTTTGATTGTCCACTTTAAAGAGAGTCTAGATATAGTTTGAGGGGGGGGCCACACACTAATCAGGAACCAACATTAGGATACACACATTGCAGGTGCCATGTTAGTGCACATTGGGTTTGCTGATTTTGGTCAGTTTTTGGGTCACTGTCTTAGAAAATAGGCACTTTTCACATTTAGATAGAACCCCGCATGTTGCCATTCAGGTCAGGGCTCATCCAAAACTTCCGTGCTAGCGTTTTCCAATGGGGACCTAGTTGCGCCACACGATAGCTGGGTGCCATGGCAGTGGACATGTTCAATGGCGATTTTACTCGCCATGTTCGATGCTCTTGGTTTGGCTTGAGAAACAACTACTTGACTTTGTGGGATAGAAACCATGGGTAAATCAAGCTGGCAGTCATCCCCTCACAATGTTTTGTAAGACACTCTTGGGCCAATCTAACATATCACACCATGTTTTAGCCTTATTGACCTTCACTATGGAGCCATGATTTAGCCTGGAAATGTGTTTACCTTAAATATAACCCAGTTCTTAGCCTTAAGTCATTGAGAATTTCACATATCACCTATTTATTTACATGTATTTACCATGGTTGGGCTGAGTGAGCAGTGGCTACTAAACCCCGGTTGATGATTAGTTGGGGGATACTAACCACTATACTAACCAATATACCAACCAATATAATCGATATCAATTTGTTCATGGGGAACATCAGAGTCCACAGTTCATGCCCTTTACCCAAGTATGAATGGTAAAAACATGGGCTTGTCATTCCATTTGGTCTTATTTCACTGACTTTATCACTGGTATTTCGGGCCAGAACTGACTCACTGCTGGATTTTCCCATTTTCTCCCATATTCTCCCATATTTTTCCATATTTTTCCATGTGCCTATGATGTTCCCAGCTATAAACCTCCATGTGTTTCGAGCTCTGGCCTCCCCATTGGCCTCCCCATTGGAGGTCGAGCTGCCACGCGATGCGGCCAGCAGCATCTGGCGCAGCCCCAAGAGGGCGCAGAGGTGGATGTTTTCACCGAAGCTGGGGATTTCATGGGCTTCACCTGGGAAATCCCAAATTTTCGTAATTCATGATGAATGAAAGGAACATGTGATATCATGTGATGTACTGTAAACATCTGTAAACTGTGACTGAACCATGAAATGTGAGATTGAAGCAACAAGCATGGTGGTTTTTCATGTGGATATGATGATGGGAAATGATCTGGATGAAGTATTCCATGACCTCACATGGCGTCAGTGGAATGTTGGTGAATGTAAGAGGTATGTCCCAATTGCCCCAAGTTTGAAGTTAGTGAACTAGTCGCAATGGTTTAGTAAGGGATACTAACCGTAAACAGTTGGTAATATATAAATGGTTATAGATGGATACCAATGGTTATTCGGGGTTACATTCCTTTGTATTTTTGAATGTTACTTTCCGGTAATCAAACATGGCAATGGAAAATCCACCATTTACCCTCTGGTAAACTAACATAGCTATTGAAAATTGCCATAGAAATAGTGGATTTACCCATTAATAGCATGGTGATGTTCCATAGTTACGCTAGTTTACCAGAGGGTATAGATAATGTATGTTAAATCCATTAAAACCTCCATTTCTCAGGGATGGAGGGATTTTTAGAAAGGTGGCACTTCTCCAGGATTTCCATCGGTGGCACCTGAGAGCGGATGTATTAAGAACCTGTGCAAGTGGAATAGCACAGGGGGCGTGGAGGGCGCCGTGGCACTTGAGGGCGGACAAGTGGTGGCCGTGCCATGCAAGGACGTGAACAGTTCGTGGCAACAGCTATGGGAGCCGGAGTGAACCTGCACAATCTTGACTTTCTTGCTGCAATGAGATGAAGGCCTAAAATTGCTAAGTTGAAATCTCTACTGCCAAGTTCGCATTAGTAACCCCCTCTAGAAGGCAAATGAAGGTATACGAGTCCCCCCCAACTCCCCAACTCACAAAACTAGGGACATGGGACATCCCTTCAGGGCATTGGTGTTGTTTTTTTGGGGGGGTCGCACCTGTGAAAAAAAATAGGGCGGGGACAACCAAAGCAGCATTGCCAAACTTTGTTTGTTGATGAACCCGGGGCTAATTTTGAATATGAACTCAACATGAGTATTGATCGTCATTTCCGATCATTAATTGCATATTAATCATTCCTATTTGCATCATGTGTCCATTCTCAAGGGCGAAAATCCGACATGAATCACTCTCACTATTGTAAACTAGCGTTCACTATATTCTTATAGAGCAATATTTATATTTAACTATTTTGAACTAATATGGATGAATCATATCAATCAATACAAAATCGATGATTAATATCCACCATTTATAGATATCAAAAATCAATCCTATATCTTGATATATTTTGATTATTACCAGTAACTCTATGATTAATCATATCACTACTGTTGATGGTTGCGAAATCCTGCACCACCAAACGGATGGTTGAAACCATATAAATAATGGGATGTTTACCACCTATCAACTGGTGCAGGATTTCGCAACCATCCACAGTAGTATTAATCCGTTTAATCCACCACTCCCAGCTTTCCAGTTTCACCGGTGATGAAATCCGCCAGGTTCGCGTTGAAGTTGCAGCTGAAGCAGGACCATCGCCAAGCGTCTTCTGAGGCGAAGACGTGTCGACCGAACATGGTGAAAACGGATGGTTTCACCATGAAGAATAAGGCCATTGAAATGGAAGTAATATAGTAATGGTATTTCACGGATTTCAATGGTAAACCTGAAGATACCGATCAAAACCTTACATTCCTAGGATTTAATAACCTATTTAGTAATAGTATAAACCTAAGTTTATGGTAAATTTCACAGGAAGATCATGGAATTTACATGAATTTACCCATGAAAACCGAGTAAAAATGTGTGAAGAATGTCACCTTTTAAGCCATCAACATGGGAAAAACATTATGGTTTAAGCCATCAACAATATGGTGAAGAATGGTGAATTTGCTCTTCTTAAATGGAGAAGTAGCTGGGATTTACATAACCATGTTTGATTGGTTGACTTGACATTCCTTGGTCAAACATTGGGATTTCACCAATAGTGACCATGGGTGTGTGTGAGACTGGGGAACTTACCACCGCTATCAAACAATGGTAAGCAATATGGCAAGATGATGGTTTGTTTCAACAAAAGAGAAACAACTGATTGACAAGTGGATTTTCAGATAAAGCCACGTGTGGGAATTGGACAAAGCCTGAAGTCTTTGCGATTGGTAGCTTTGTGAAAATGAACTTGGCATTCTCTATCCGCAGGTCTAAGTCGATTACACCGATTAGGCGAATCTGAAAATGGTGAAACCCATAAGGTGGTGCCCCCAAACGATAGCTAAGTTGGTTTATAACTCCAATCACTGTGGTTTATGGTAGATATATCTATATAGTTACTATTATATCTATATAAGTTATATAGTTATCCCCATGGTTTATAAATCATATGCAAGGTAATATCACTGGTGGGGCACCACCGCCAGCATAAAATTAGAGTGACTTTCCAGGTTTGGCACTTCAATGGGGCCCGAAATGGGATGCCATGGGATGCACATTTTCCCCCACCCTGGATCTACACTGCCTTCCCCAAGCTGGATCTACTTCCGCACGGTTTTCTATAGGAAAAAATAGTGGGTACAAGTGGGTTATTTTGTAAAACCCGCCAAGTTGTTAGTGAAACCCCATAATTTGTCTAATCATATTCTAATCGTAGTTGTTAGTAAGATCTTCCCGTTTGTAAAATTGATTGTCCTCCGGTGTCATCAAACATGGCGATTTCCTGGGAAAATCCCGAACTAATGGGCATCTATACAGGGGAAAATCATCCTTGGTGATGACATCAGAAGATCAGGACATCCCAGGACCATCTGGAATGGCAGCACAGCTACACCCACCGGAGATTCAACGCAGGTTTTGAGGATGGCAGCGAAGGGCATAGTTAATCTGATCCAGAGTCAGAGGTTGAGGAGTGAGGGCAATGCCCTCACCGACCCGGTCAACTTCACGAAGTTTCTTGCCAAAATTGGCTGATGCTACGGTCGGGAACAAGAAGGTGATTTTGGGGGAGAGCATCATGGCGCTGTCCCACCACAGAGTCCTCAGGGTTCCCACAGAGCGAGATGACCCGGCTAGCAATATTTCAAAGATTTCCATACAAGGTGGTGCCCCCCAGTGATGTGAACGTTGGTTTATAAGCCCATGAACTATATAGATATATCACCAACAAAAACCATATACTTATTGGAGTTATATTCACCAACTTAGCTATCGTTTGGGGGCACTATTTCCATATAGGTTCCCTTTGTTTTACACCATAGATTTCCGATTTTTGCAGGGTCATCTGAGATTTGTCATGAAGCGTCCAGCATTTTGAAGGTCCCCCTGGTTGTTTTTTTGATAAATCCACAGCAGGTGTAGACTAGGGATGACAAAGAATCCATGGTGCTTTCCAATCTACATCAAGAAACGCTCAGAAAAACATCCATTGAAGGTAAAAGACCCAGCAATTACCCCATAATCATCCATCATCTATGAAGGAATTTCCTACACTGCACTACACAGATCACCCAGTTTCTCTTCACGGATGACATCACTGGTCCTTGGCAAGGTGCTGGCCCTTCAAAGGGCGGAGCATCCATTTATCGTTCATTTGCATCGAGCGTTCCTCGTGTGAAGTTGGTGGGGATGGCAATGCCACCATGGCTGGTAATAGTTGGTTGATGAATGCAGCCGAAATTTGGGTTGAAACATCTTGAAACAGCATGTGTGTTGTTGTGGACCTCTCCCATTATATGGTTTTATGTCCAAAGTTGGTCGTAGAGATCTGGGTCTTATCTCGCGGATGTGGGATCGCTTGGATCTGAGAACATCAACTGGAAAAAAATAACGAAGTGCAAAAGTCATAGTGAGGAAAATTCAGAAGGCTATTAGCCTATACATGTTTTTTTTTTTTTAAGCGAGGCTATAGAACGCAAGAGATAGGGCATGCAGTAGCCAGCTTTGAAGCTTATCCGAGATTAACAATCATCAAGTTTCTCGTAGGAGCTACAACAAGTTAGTATTTTTCGCTCAAAAAACGATGGAACTGTTAGGCTGTGCACGGTCCGGGTCTGAGCTGTTCCCAGGTTGAAAGGCGGCTTCTTTAAAATAAGTATTGTTTGATAGGGATAATGTGGTAAAACAACAATAAACCATCCCGAATTTCACCATAGATAGGTGGTATGAACCATTCCCAAATGGTTGGTTTATTATTGTTTTACTCACATTAGGGATAATGTGGTAAACACAATCATCCATCCCCTAAATCACCATCCATAAAAAAAACATCTTCAACTGGAAGGTTTATTGGTTTGCCACCATTGGGTCCCTTATCCCAGAATTTGCGTTAGTCTGCAAAAAATGTACCTCGAATTCCAATGGTCTATCCTAATTTGCCCTAAAACATGACCATAACTAGGTGGCAGACAAGCCCATTGGTTGTTATTTTGTGTCGTTTCCGAAGCTGTTTTGTTGGTCCTGCTCCTCCGAGGTTTGCATTTGACAAATACCTGGCGTTGCTATTGGAGCTGTGCCCAACGGATTTGAATCGTTTGTCGGGAAACCCAAAGGAAAGGAAGGGAAGATACGAGGTGAGGCCAGTTGTAAGTTGGTTATAGTTGGTTTATTAACCCAATCTATATAGTTAACCATAGTTAACCGAGTTGTGCTAATTAATTAACCTATTTGTAGTTAACATTAGTCAGCCGAGATATAAGTCAACCTATATAGCTGTTTGAGGGCCTCACCTTGTATATTTGACCATGGTCTTAACGTGGTCACGTGGTCTAGCAACAGGGAACAACACGTGATGATGGGAAATGTCTTCAAAACTTTGTGGTGTCAAACATGTGATTTCTCCCTTATCTCCATCCCGAACAGTGAAATCACCAACCAACTCAGTCGTTGCAACCGACGAGACGCTTTCTGTGGCATCGAATTGCTTTAAAGGGAAGGCCACGGTTGTTTATCCATGTTTATCCGCTATTTTCAGCTACGCCCTGTTTTTTTTGGACCGGTTTTTTCCCTGATTGTTCATACGTAGGGATGGTTTGCAAATGTCAGATTTTACTGAAATTCATGCACTGATTATGGCAGATGCTAGGAAATGGAAATCGGAATTGAATCTTCGGGTCAGATCCAATGTATTCCGGAGTGCTAGCCTTGGAAAAGGTCCCAGAGAGCTGGATTTTTATGGCTTTCTGAACATTGATTCGATGGTTCATCTGACAGGATTACGAACATTTGCGGGCCTTAGGTTTCTCAAATTCTGAGCCCTCCCCAATCCTTCCCATTCAATGTCCCTTGGCGCCGCCTCTCCCTCAATTCTGCCTATTCCCAGCACCAGGCTTTGTGAGGAGCCAAGTGAGGGTGGAAGGCGCAGCACATGGAAATCGGATGAAATCAGTGGGTAAACCTTGCAGGTCACCCTCCTTGATGCGACCGGCAATAAAAATCACGCCCATCAACCCTATTGGCCCTATTGTCTGGGTGTTGGGGGGCACACATAATGATGATTTTCCCATGAAAAATGATGGTTTTCCCATGAAAATGATGATTTTCCTATTTGATCTATTTGGGAGTTACCATTGGCAGGTATCATCCCTCGATGGCCTCAACTCTAGGACTTGCCCTGTATTGTCCAGATATTAGTGGGTATTTATCAACCCATTTTCACATATCTTCACCATTTCAAGGATCGCAGTCCACGGTGTTCACTGTGTTGTTTTTTCCCATTCTCCCAATCGAGGAGCCCTTGGGATTCTGATGAGGTGTCATCAAAGATGGCTTGCTGTTTCGATGAGTTGCAACAGGCCATGGGTTTTTTCGGACCACGACAGGTACTTGGGCTTGGATTCCAAACGCGTGGCGTGGTACATGGGGCAGGCGCCCTTGATGCCAGCTGTCGGTCCGTGTGAAAATGTGGGATATCTCAAAAAATGGGAGATCCATGTTAGTTTGCCACAATCACGATCCATATATAGGTGATATATGAATATGGATTCATTTTGAGGATTGAGGCATTATCCATTCTCAGGATCCATAGGAAAATAGATCTGAAGCGCGATCCATGCGATCCAGGCGGTGGTCTCTTCGATCTGTCAAAGGCAATGAATGATACTGATTCCTTTAGCTGTAACCATGATTGTTGTTTTGGTAGCCTATTTGTTAGACAAAGCTGATTTTACATGTTTTTAAATGATTTTGTTTGGCCTGAACTTGGATGGTCATTGGTGATGTACTGAATGTAAGCGGTGATATGCAGCCCTTAAGGTTGTTTGTAGTTTCAGACTTATGTTTAATATTTCTAGCTTGGGGAAGATATGGAGAAATCAAAACCTTCTATATAAACATGGTTCAAGGGATCCTTCAAATCAACTACATAACCTTCGGCAATCAAACATGGGCAATGGGAACTCATATAAATGTTGCTCTTAACTTATAACATCTTTTAACGGGGAAAGTCTCTATAAATGGGGTATTTTATCCATTGCGGTATGTTTGATGACACATACCGGAGGGTTTCCAGATTTGAGCGCTGGAACTTGACCCCTGATCAACGCAAACACAGGGTGAATGAATGTCCACAGTTATGGCCCTTTACCAATCATAAATGTGGAATGGTGATTGAATGGTGATTAATAGTGGTTGGTAGTGATGAATGATGGCTATAAATGGTTATAACGGTTATAAATGGTTCATAACTGGTTATTTCTATGGGATTATACATTCCACACATGGAGTTATTCCAGTGACTTACAGCTGGTATTTTGGGCCATAACTGCAAAGCTAACAACTATTTTGATGTTAGGGCTTTTGAACGGAAAAATGAGACATCCCCTAATATGACCTCAACATGTATGAGCATGTGTTGATATCATCGTTGGCAATTTTCTTTGGTGATTTCACAGTGTGCTATGGTATAGATGGTATAATTAGTTCGATGGTATACTCATAACACATGTGGTATAGATATAGATGTTACCATGGGGTATTTAATACAATATGTTACTTCATTGTTTGATATACAGTAGATGGCATATATAGTTTCGATGGTACGTTGATGGTATACCCATTTACCTCACGATCCAACGATGTCAATTGTCCAAACGAAACCTATGGATTTCCCCCAGATGTTTTTTGTATGTTCATTGTATGTTTACTGGGAAATCCATGGGAAATCCCTGGGAAATCCATTGGATGTGAAAATCACCTGACGTGATGCTGGCGCCACAGGTGATGCTGGCGCTGGCATACTTGCACGAGAGTGACATTGTGTTTGGAATCCCGGCGATTGGTTAAGCTGGTTAACCTGGACTGGTGAAGGCAAGTGTAACAGCCTAACTTGTTCCTTTCTCGCGATAGATATAGCATGAGGGGAACTGACCATGTGTGTAAATTATATACCCTCGGGTTATGACTAACAGTTTGCCATGGTATAGATGGCCCTAATCGAAATAGATGGTTTACCTATTAATAGCATGGTGGATCTTTCCATTGCGAACTGCTAGTCATAACCAGATGGTACATGTACAACACAATGATTATTGGCTGATTAGTTGCTTACAAGGTGGTGCCCCATAGTTAGCTAAGTTGGTTTATAACTCCAATAACTATGGTTTATGGTACTTATAACTATAGTTACTGGGGCTTATAAACCAACTTATTACTGGGGGGCCTCACATTGTAGTTGCTTTGTTGTGTGTCCGATTTCCCTGCCGTCCTTGCTGGTGCTTGCCATAGATATAGCACCAGGGGGGTGACCGTCAGAACACGTCAGAAGCAGTTTGCGTTTGAATCCTTGACACCAAAATTTCGGAGTACAAGGTTTATGGGTAAAATTGGGTAAATACCATCTGGTTATGACTAACATAGCCATGGAAAATCCCATCCATAAATGGAGGTTTCTAGCTGGGGAAATCATCTATAAATTATAAATAGGCCATTTTCTATGGCTATGTCAAATAACAAGAGGGTAATGAAAAATTGAGGTGATGGTGATGGAACGGCTCATCCCAACATCCAAACAGCACGTTTGGGGCAGGGTTGGGACCCATAGATCTGGATGATGTATCATGTGGGTCTCATGGCCAATGGCTGAGCATCCCTATGAAACAATGGTGAATATCGGAGATGCTGATTTGGGGCTTGTTATTCATGGCCTCAGAAACAAGATTTGGGATTCATGCTTGGTTTCTTTCTCAGTTGAACTGCCACAAGAGGTCTTTCTGATTCCCAGACTTGTTTGTGTTTAGCCCATTTACCCTTTCCCGTCATGCTGGGATGTTGGGAGCAATCCCTGTTTGTCAAGCGCCAAGCACGGCCGGGGTCCCGTGTTCGCCAAGGGTGTGGCTATCCGAAAAATCCACTGGTCCATGTGAGTTTCCCACTGTATAGATATACATTCTCCTGACATCACCGTTAGTTGCACTACCATCATGTTTATGTTCCACCCCTATGTTCACACAACGTATAACGCCCCCTAAATTTAATATGGAACCCTCGAAAAATGATTTGAAAGATGATGTCAATAGGACTGTATAGGGAGCCGATCGCAAATGCAAGTCTGAGAATTATGAAAAGGCATTTGTATTTCAGCATCCGCGATTGTAAAACCATGTGTCGCAATTGATCGGCGATTGGTTCGCGATTGAGACAAACACTTGCTGTTAAGAATCGACTATTGTAAGAGGAGAAATCAACATGTTTTTTTACGGCATGATAATTATGTTACATTTCAGCCTTATACTGTATTCAGGTCTGCCTAGACACTGTGTTCAATAGTGATAGCCAATAGCAAAGAAGAATCAGAACAACAAGTTCAAAGTCTAACAACCCAGATCAATTCAATTTTCAAAAAATGTCGATGAAATCCGCGATT
>Ga0126342_10023032_pt1 | contig 10230 bp, 5 predicted proteins | sample Cyp1metagenome_FD_92528 | JGI IMG/M metagenome (GOLD analysis project Ga0126342, IMG submission 92528) | Coral microbial communities from Lord Howe Island, Old Settlement Bay, Australia - Cyphastrea 1 metagenome | ecosystem: Host-associated > Invertebrates > Cnidaria > Coral ... | reverse complement strand
TCCCGCCTCCTGCCTCCCGCCTCCTGCCTCCCGCCTCCTGCTCCTCCGCTTCCTCCTCCGCCGGACCTCAATCGTCGGACCTCAACTGCTGCAAGCGCTAGATCGCAGTGTTCCCCACCAGACCTCCACTGCAAGCTCAGGATCAAAGTGTTCCCCGCCGGACCTCAGCCACAAAGAATCTCCGAAGATATACCAGATAGAATGCCAGAAAAAATATCAAAATGTATGCCAGATACATATGCCAGAAAGAATGTCAGAGTAGATGCCAAATAGAATGCCAGAAAGAATGTCAGATAGAATGTCAGAATAGATATGCCGTGTATAAATACTTCCAGATGGTATGTCAGAAACTATGTCAGAATCGTGTGTAAGGGTGGCGATCACTCGAAGAAAGTATTTGTTGCTTGGCTCTCCAGTCATTGCATATCCCATATCTTATCCCCATCATATCTCCCATCATCTCCCATTTTTCTTGGTGAACTCATCCCAATTTTTCCTAATTAATTCCCAATTCTTCTTGGTTAAATCCTAATTTTTCTTAGTTAAATTATGTTTTTTACTGGTTAAAACCACCATTCTTGTTGGTGAAATCCCTTTCAATTTTGTTGGTGAAAAATGTGAAAACCCGGCCTCCTTCGCAGGACATCGACGGGGATGGCGTGGTAGGTCCTACCGACTACTTCGTGGCCAAAACATTTGGGAAGGCCACGAACCATGGACTTAGCGGGTGGATGCTCGAGATTTACTGATAAATTGTTATGGGATCTCCCAGAAAATCAACATTTATGAGATCCATATCACGTTTTCTGGGATTTTAGTAACAATGGATTATTTTTTGTTTTGTTATATGGGATTTAAATGGATTTAATGGGATATGAGTGGGGATAATGGAGGATATCATGGGGATTATTATGGGAATCTTGTAACAAATCAGGCACCAAAAAAATAGGATGGTAATCACAACAATTTGATGTGGGTCCTGAACTGAGATAGGAACGGAAACAGGATGGTGTTTGGTTGAATTTCGGGTTGAAACTATCAAGGTGCTCAGAGATACATTCAGTGGAGAGGATCGTGGAGTATCATGATTTTGCAGCATATGCTCGTTTCAGATTACCCTCTGGTAATTTAACATAGCTATTGAAAATGGCCACAGGAATAGTGGATTTACCCATTAAAAACGGTGATTTTCCATAGTTATGTTAGTTTACTAGAGGGTAGGATAGCCAGCAAAATCCTTTTTGACATTTGCAAACACATTCACCGCCAATTGGGAATCCAGCCCAGTACTGTTTGCTTTCCACAGCCCATAGGGTTGGGACAGGACGGAGTCATTCCACCCCAGTGACCCATAGTGACCATGGACATACTGTACATCCGAACATCACAGGGACATTTCAGCCCGACATGCTGAAATAAAGGATACGACGAATAGCTTATAGGCAGCCAGTAGGGATAGAAAAAAATTGCCTTCATTTCTTTATCCACGACCTGGAAATGAATCCCTTGAACTAAACCTGAACGCCGTCATATCATGGACAGGACAACCGTCTCACTACACCCGAGAGAGGCCTGTGGGATTTTCCCCTGTGAATGGAGGACGAAACATCCAAAAAACTACCTGCTGAAATTGTGGAAAGCGGGGTACGGTTTTGTTTTTTTTGATCCATAGAAAGAGATGAAACTTACAATAGGTATAAACGGTGAGCATTTGCTGAGACGTCCGTATTTTTCCTCGGAACGACTCCAGCCCAGACTATCACTCATAGAATTGGATGATGGGAAAATTTACAGGAAAGCCCCATATTTGATGGTAAAAACCATGGTTTCCTGTAAATTTTCCCTTAAACCAATCCAGTGAATCACACAACCACTTGGTTGACTGCCAGAAGATTTGCGGAGCTTGGTAATTCAAAGGACCCCTTTAGGACTGTCTCGATGACTCTAAGGGAATAGCCGAACTATTCAGGTTGACGAATGATGGTAGTTTATCCTTATCCTTTTTTGGAACATACAACTACTCGAAAGACACATCTAGCCACTTTTGTGGCTAGTTAAAATATGCTAAAATCATGTTTTTCGAATTTCCTTCATATTTTTGTGACTTGAATCCTTTTAATTGCCAACATTTCCAACTATTCCGACTTACTAAATTCCGTTTCATAGTTTAACTTTCAATTTCCCTAGCTATTCTGATTATTCTGGAGGGCTTTTGGTCAAGATTTACCCTCCAGTAAACTAACTTAACCATGGAACATCACGTTTGTAATTAGGTAAATCAACGACAAATGGCCATTTTCAACATCTTTTTGTATGGTTACCAGAGGGTACCACTCAAACAATCCCTATGAAATCCCTATGAATCACCATAAAATACCATAAAACCCCTAGGAAAATCCCTACGAAATCAACCTCAAAATCATGGCGGCTGACCCCAATTTTCGGCGCCAGGTCGTGTGGTGGAGGCACTGGAGGATGGTTTTCTGAACCAATACGCCTGGGGCTACGACCAGGTGGGCTTGGGGTTGGAAAACCATCGTTTTTCTTAAACGATTTTCTAGTTGGTGGTTTGGAACATTTGGATCATTTTTCCATATATTGGGAATAATACTCCCAACTGACTAATATTTTTCAGACGGGTTGAAACCACCAACCAGTTTTGATGTGATGTAATAATTTCTTTGGCTGAACAATCTAATAACGTGTAAAACTTGGATTTCCTGATGATTTTTTTCATTTTCTCCAAATCCACTACTTGGGGAATCTATGGGGAATATTTTTAACTTTTTCATGGTTCCTTAAGCAAATCCATGGTTATTATCGGCCATTTCTTTCCAAAAAATGAGGCTATGGTGAAAGCACATCCCCCGAGTTACCAGAGATTCGTCGGTTTTCTGGGGCTGCAGGACATCCAGGTTGTATCAGGTTGTGAGGTGGTGAAAAAAACATGTATTATAAAGACAGATATTTTTCGACCATGAAACAGCTGGAGACATGGATAAAACTGTGACACAGCTGGAGACATGGATAAAACTGTGACACAGCTGGAGACATGGATAAAACTGTGACGCTTCTGATAGAAAAATCCTATCGGTCCGATTTCTTCTGTTTTGGCGTTGGTTTCTTTGCGGTTGGGGCGATCTGGGGCGATGGAATTTGGTCGTTTGGTCCGGAAGTTTGTCCAAGGTCTCGATGGTAAAAACTGCACATCTACAGCATTTTCATCCATCTTCATCCTATGATCTATATCTCATGACTAACTAAGAAGTAAAGTAACTTTAACATAACTGGTTGGTGGTTTGGAACATAACTGGATTATGACTTTCCATTCAGTTGGGAATTTCATCATCCCAACTACTATGGAACATCAGGATTTTGATTAGGTAAATCAACGACAAATGGCCATTTTCAATAGCTTTTTCTATGGTTTCCAGGCCGGGTAGCCGCTACAGGAAAACCATCCGACCTGCAGACCTGATACGGCAATGCCAGGTTGGAGCGCAACGGAAGAACGTGGTGAAGCAATTGCGAGGACCGGGTTTCATGGAGGTACCCGATCATGGAAAATCCGAAAATAAAATGGATGATTTGGGGGTAGCCCCCATTTTAGGACACCTGCGCATCTATATATATATAAACATACATATGTCATGGACATACATAGATTGTGACAGAATTTGCTAATATAGATTACAGTTATACAGAAATAAAAGATCCTGAGCATAAGAATAACAGTAATAGTAACAATAGAAGAGCGGTTCCCCCATGATTTCTATCTCCTTGGGTCGCGGGTCGCGCTTCCTGCAGGAAAGATCTTCAATGGGGACAATGCGCACGAGTTGAACCACGTCTATCCACCGCACTTCAACTCACACAAGGTGGTCCTTGGACCCGGGACCCGTGACGAGGGAATTTTAAACAGCCCGAGTGGTCAGAAAATGAAGTTCTACAAAGGGTGGAAAAAAATGTTCTCCGCATTTTCTTGGTGAGCTCCGTATTAAAATGCTAATTTACCCCGCCACTTTTTGTTGAACTCCATTGAAACCGTGAATGAATTGCCACTGCAGGTGCCCCGCTTTTGGACGGCCCGAAGCCTTAGATTTTTTTTCTTCAGAAATGGTGATGAACAGGTGATTTCACAAAGAAAAATAGGGATCTGAGCTGATTTCATCATCACCTTACCATCAAAGATATGGAGAGATGTGACTCTTCCGCCAAGACCTTCAGTCAGAGAGATTTCCTGGCCATTACTGTGGTAAACCCCAAACCACAAACCATCAGTATCACCAGAAATGGGTTGGTAACCATCCAAACATGGAAGGATTTCTTAACCATTGGCTTCACTCAAACACATCATGAATAACTATGTATATATATATACGTATATAATATATATGATATATATATATATAATATAATATATAATATATAAGATATAAAATATAATATATAATATATAAGATATAATATATAATATATAATATATACTGTAATATATATATATATATAATATAATATATACAATATATAATATATATAATATATAATATATATAATATATAATATATATAATATATAATATATATAATATATAATATGTATAATATATATAATATATATAATATATATAATATATATAATACCCTAGCGCTCCATGTAGGCAAATATATCCTACGTACAAATGTAGCCCCTAGAAGCTCACATTGGCATGTTGGCCTCTCAGGCCTACGTTCGTCTTTCTTGTCGGGAATCGGGCTGGAATCGGGCTGGAATCGGGCTGAACTCAGAGATATGGCCCCCGCAGCTGTTTCATATGTTCAAATCCTTATGCTGAGATCTTCAGATTTCGGTTTGATGCTCAGTTTGTGATTGACATGCCTAAAGTTATGGGAATAAGCTGGATGATTTGCTTAGGCTCATGGTCTGATGGGCCCCCGCGTGGTGATTCACAAGGTGCGCTTCTCCCTTCTTCCTCCCTTGCCGGTATGTAGCATTGATTCTGTTACTGCTTTGTTTGGGTTTTTGCCAGGGTGAGTTGCAACTTTACAAACTTGGATTTCTTCTATAGAACTTTTCGGCCCTTAAGCGTGCGCGCTGCTGCTTTGAGCATGGCGGAAGTTGATGCCAAGAAAGTTGATTTCCTTTTGCTGCGGGAAGTCGTTGTTTCTTTAGTGACCGAAGATGAAAATTTCATCCACAGGGTGAGGAATGCTGGCCCGAAACACCCATTCCTTGACAAGATGCCCGAGGAGGGACCTGCTTCAGTTGATGCCGTGGATCGTTTTGCGAATTTCCTGGTGCCCTTTATAGCGCAGTTTGCAGCTACTGGTTTTCCGCACCATTCAGCTTTCAAAGCCAGCATGGCTTGCTTCGTACTTTTGTGTTCAAATTTACGCGTCTGTGTTTTTATGTTGCAGCTGTGCCTTAGTGTGTTGTGTGCATGCGAGCGTGCGTGCTGCTTTTGCTCGATGGGGGGGGGGCGCTGTAGGCAGTCCTGGTGTATGTTGCCAAGACCCATGCTATCTTTCCAGAAGGCACACGTGTGAAGGTCATCAAGGTGGGCTTGGGTCCATCATGACAACCTCTTTATGTTATCTTTAAGTTTGAGCGCAGGACTGGAGTGGACACTGGGGAGGCCAAATTCGGGCAATGTGTGTCCATGCTTTGCTTTTGTCAACGCGGTCTGAATCGAGCAGGACTGCATTTTTGGAGGGAATGTGATATCATATGACCATTTTAATGGTGAAAGGCCTAGTCATGTGATGCCATATGTGATGCAATATATTGGTACTATTGATTTGTGGGGTTATATTTGTATGACTTGTGTTGGGGTTTTAAACCATTTGCTTACATGGAGCGCTAGAGTATAACTAAGAACATGCTGACCTTAAGGTTTTTTCCCTCAATTCTGGCAGGAGAGAAAACATAAGGATGTTGAAGCAGCTGGTGGCTGAAGTGACCGGAGGCTGCGCACAGGGGTGTTGGCCAAATCCCTTTTAATCAAATCCTTTGCTGAATTCACGTCATCAAAATTTCGGGTTGCAGGCAATGCACCTGTGCCGTCGGCCAGCCATGCCAGCAGCATCTCTTCAAGTGATCAGGAGATTGGAACTATCTCAAACTAATAAAAACTAAAGGGCCCCAAACCTGTTAGATTTTGGTTAAATTTCCTAGGTTTGAGGCCCCCCGTATTTTGATAAATCCTTATTGAAAGTTTTCCCTTGCAACATTTAAACGTATTTACCATAAGCCCATTGGATTCAATCCTCATTGTTTGAGGACCTGGATGATGAACCTGTGAAATACCTCACACGCAAAGAGATGGAGGACCATGGCTCTCCTTTTATCGCATCCTGAAAACCTGCAGCCGGTGCTGCCAGTGCAATCTTGATTGTCAGTTGGGCTTTGGATACTTCAGCAACAAATGCAAAGAATTCTACTTAGCTGTTTTATATGTTAATCTTTTTTGTCTTCGCCCCAACTGGCCCAGTCCCAGTCAGGAGCGTGAAGATTCGCAATATCCTGCTGACTTTGATTGGGCCGCACTCTTTCCGGACCCATCCAGCTGCCACACAATAACAATATGATTTCTTCAGCTGCACTGTTGTAGATGATGAACCTTGTTGCATTGGCTAATATATTTTGACTTCCAACAGCCAACAGGAGGAGTCAGAACCAAAGCACCCAGCTGGACAAGCAACGGAGGCGCTGCCGCTCTGCAGATCTAATCGCTGTTTCTTTGTTTCAAATAATCACCTAGTACTGGTTTGTAGGCTTGCCGGGGAGCTACATCTACAGATGCTGATATGGGGCCGAAGCTTCTTGAGGCCCAACATGCATGAGTAAGAAATTCTTCCGATGCTTATAAACATCAATATGCTGTTTCCTTTCTTCAGCTGAATAATTTTTATATACTCGATGTATGACTCACACACACATATATATATATATATATTCAATACTTTTTTCATCTAGATGTCTAAATCCCACATGATTCATGCAGGAATAATGTTTTACCCTCTCAGTACATTGAATGTTGGGATTCATGTTGGGAAATATTTCCTACATGAGCATTTGGAATACTTCTGAAGCAACTCTTCGCCAGGCAGCTTCTACTCAGCCTGCACTTGCAGCACCTGCCGGAGATGGTGCAAAGGCTGTTGCAGAGCGGACCAGGGTTTGGATGTGATGGGATCTAGATGACCTGATCCGAGCAGGTCTCGGGGACAGTTCCCAGTGAGAAGGACGAAGCCAAGGTCTCCAAGGCCTAGCTGTTGACTTCAGTGCTATTTATGAAACAGTCCATTAGCTGCACATGCCCTTCTTTGAATTCATGGAAGGCGGATTGCAAGCAGCAACCAGGAGTTTGCACCCCAGTATGCTTTGTAAAAACGGCTCCTACTCACAGCACTCTCGTTCAAGAATCGATAAGCTTGATTTTAATGCGTTGTGAGGCCCACCCTGACCGGCAGGCTTTCAAGGACCGAGTTGCCACCAAGTTCGAACATATTTACATATATATATATATTAATGTCGTTTTATTTGCCAAGATCCCTTTGTCTCATTTTTCATTGTGTGTAGGAAGCTCGTGGCCCATTGCTTGCTGTACCTAATCGAGTTGATGGATCTCTGGCGGAGCAAGTGAAAGCCATGCAAGACGCTACAAAGAAGGATTATGAGTTGGCAGTAGCCCAGAGAAAGGTGCCTAACCTGATCTTCCAAATATCTGTATGCACATATATTACGCAATATTTTTTGAACAAATCAAAGTGTTGCTGATACATTCAGAATGCCACTATCTAATATGTGAGGCTGCCAATGCCGCGAAAGCGGAAAAAACGTGGTGCCGGGGAGGAGGAAGAGGAAGAGAAACAACCCAAGAAACCCAGAGCTGCAATTAAATCTAAGGCGAAAGGAAAGGCAAAGGCGAAGTCACAGGCAAAACAACAGGAGGAACCGGATGAGGATGACACAGCAGCAGCACCGTCAGTTCCACTTGTGGCACCTCCTTCAAGCAAGCCGTCCGATGGATCTTCTCAAGAAGACCTGTGGAAACTGAAGGAGCCCACACAATCTGTTGAAATTGAAAGCCCAAGTAAACATTTGTTGTCAGCATCAACGGATGGGTTCACTGCCATTTCATTTCCAACAGGCTTTTAAGTTTTGGAGATTGTAAGGTAGCTTTAGGGATTTGCATTCCTTGCTGTGTAGGAGCCCTTGCTTCGCGAAGCACAGATTCCCATTCCAGAAGATTACTGCTACACAGAGGCCCATAGCAGTTCCCATCCTTGGCTCTGTATTCTTATTCAGTGGGTTTCATATAAAAAATAAAAGGTACATCCAGCACTGAGCCCAAAAAAAATCCAAACGTCGGTAAATAAACAGGATAAGGATACATGAAGTTTTGATCTCACTGGGAGGCCAAGTCTTTCACGCTGAAGCCCAAAGACACGGCCACCCAGGCATCCATAGGAATTTTGCCCGAGCCTCAGTTCGCCACAATCGCCACACATTCCTTTCCACCAGTGCTTTCCTCCATGGCTTGCCTCAGGTGGACAAAAGACCAGATGTATGTGACCCCCGTGCCATTCGATGAGAAGACCAAGGCAGCAAAGTGCACCCAGGAGTTTTTGACCAGTCACAAAATCAAAATTAACTCTGGCGGGGGAGCAACTCTGAGCGTCAAGAAACACCAGGGATGGTCCACTTGCTTTTCCATTGCCAAAACCGTGGCAATGTGGTAGACATGAAATTTGAGTCTAGGTAGTGCGACAGCTGATGTTGTGCGTGGGCCTTCCTACCTATCTACCTACCTATCTATCTATCTGTCTACCTATCTACCTATCTATCTAATTAAATAAATACATATATATATGTGTATGTGTCACTATCTATCCATCTATCTATCTATAGCTACCTATCAGCTATCTATCTATAGCTATCTATCTATTTATCTATCTATATCTATATCTATCTATATATATCTGTCTATATCTATCTTTATCTATCTATTTCTAGCTATATCTATCTATCTCTATCTATCTTTATCTATCTCTATCTATCTCTATCTATATCTATCTCTTTCTTTCTATCTATACATCCATCCATCCATCTATCTTCTATAATATGGATATGTTAATGTTAGCAAAAATAAAATGTTTTAACTTTCAATCTTTACTCCCAACTGGTGGATGTGGGGTCGGCCCGGGACACAGAACCAGCATAGACTGCGCTTTGACAAGCTGCCGGGGTGGCAGTGGAAAAAAAGATTCAATTGGTTCAAGATTGTGATGCTGTGTTTTTTCGATAGCGTCCGAAAAGTTGAGTTACAAAGCAAGTGCATGAAAATTCTTCTGAAACAGACCGGAGACTTTTGGGCTGCCAGCATCGTAGCGCTAAAACACCATGGGTCGCTGCATGCAACTCTCTAGGAAGGAAGCCATGCTTCTTCTTCTTATTGGAATGCCACCCCTAATGCTTCTGGATTGCAACGTTCAGAGTGTAAGAAATCGAGAAATGCCTTGATGCCCCAATCTAAAGGTTGCATATGCATTTACAGCGATGATTGCAGCTAATGTTTACACAGTATATACCCTTAAAGTAAAAAAAACATCAATTTGAAACATTCCCCATCTATCTGTGTATGTACGTGTACATGTAGATATAGAGAGAGAGAGAGAGACATAGAGACTAAACATGATTCTTTCTTGTGGGAATATACAGCCAGATCTAGAATGGGCCCATACCTGATCATGGTTGAATTCGGTCATTATGTCATTATTAGCGCCTTGCCGGCCTCAGGATACACATGACGGATTACGTGTGCCAGTGTGAAGGCATCAGTGACCTTCCAGGTGCTTCCTGGGAAAGGTCGCTGGACACTTTGGAGCTCTTTTCGGGGCAGGCTGAGCTGACATCAGCCATGAGTTACTTGGTTCAATGAAAAAACTGGTTCAACCCCCCAAATTTGTCCAACCACCTTTCCAACATTCAGGGCGTTGTATTTGATTAGAAAGGATATAGTTATCCAAAAGGCTTTCCGTGGAGCTCTGCTCGTATCCCCAAAACTTGCATATCAGCACAAAAGAAAAATCACAATGGGTTCAAATATATATATAATGGACCCCGCCCACATAGAATATAGAATTGAAATTTTGGCTTCCCAGGGCATCCCCATAATTGAACTTGAAAACATTTACTTAGAATACAGTTGACGTCAAAAAACCTATA
>Ga0126342_10023031_pt1 | contig 10230 bp, 10 predicted proteins | sample Cyp1metagenome_FD_92528 | JGI IMG/M metagenome (GOLD analysis project Ga0126342, IMG submission 92528) | Coral microbial communities from Lord Howe Island, Old Settlement Bay, Australia - Cyphastrea 1 metagenome | ecosystem: Host-associated > Invertebrates > Cnidaria > Coral ... | reverse complement strand
TGGGTGAAAAATCTCTGGGTGAAAAGTATATGGGTGAAATGTATTGAAGAGTCTCTGGGTGAAAAGTATGGTGGAAAATAGGGGTAGATGGGATGCTGGCTTTCGTTCCCCCCTTCTCAGGTATCTAATCTAAACAATGTAATCTACGTAGTCAAAATCGAACCTGAACCTGAATCTAAACCTATATCTTTGTCAACATCTGATCTCATCTAGTCTAATCTAGCCTATCTTTCTAATCTTTCTAATCTTCAAAGCTTTCTAATCTCTCTCCCTGTCCATCCATCCATCAGCCAGTCAATCAATCAACCAGATCTAATCTAGGCTTATCTAACCTAACCTAACATTAATCTAACCTAAACCACTCTCTCTCTCTCTCTCTTTTCTCTCGCTCGCTCAACTTCCACAAAAACGCCAGGTGCCTAACTGCCTAACGTCCCAGGTCTACTCCGCGTCCCTGACGCTCTTCAGTCAGATCGTGGCGGGCGACGGCTGGGGCACCCTGTCGCTGCCCTTGGCGGAGGCGCATCCCTGGCTCTCCGTGATCCTCTTCGCCATTATTATCTCCATCTCGCTGGGGGTCATGAACCTGCCCCTTAGATCATCTTGGAGAAACGGCAACTGATGACTAGGTTGTATATATATATATACACTGTTTATACGCAACTGATGAGGTGATCAATTAGAATATCTTTCCGTTGTTGAATGGGTTATGGGTATTTAAGGGGTCAGTCATACTGTATATGAAAGGCTGGTTTCGAGTGCTTAGAAACGATGAGCGATGCAACCTTCCCGTGCGTGGAGATGATTTGTGTACTAGATACACCGGACCAAAAACGCTGTCCAAGCTGGGGGGAAGAACAGTTCATGGCAGAACCCGTTGCTGCAGTGCCATCAGTCTTGATGATCATGCTTGTGCTGGTGACCATAATCTTGATGATTATGCTAAGTATCGTGATGATGATGATGATGATGATGATGCTGCTGCTGCTGCTGCTCTGCTGCTGCGGTGGTACTGGTGCTGGTGGTGGTGGCTCCAAAGTTGCCGAGTTTTCGGGGTTCCAGTTTTTTTTTTTGGTTGGTAGATTAGACAAACACAATTCTTGCAGGTGAAACCATCCTTCTCATCAGATTTTCCAGAGATTTCCCACAGGGTTGACAACTCCTACCGTCACATTTCAGGATTCTGGTGGTGATCGTAGAGCTCCTCGCTGGCAAACGTGGTAAACTGAGTAACAACCAGTGCTTGTCTTTGGGGTTCAACCGTTCAGGTAGCATTGATGCCGAGGATTTGTGACCATGTCACCTTGACGACCCACCAATTTGAAACCATATATATAAGAGATAGATGTTTATGCCAACTTGGGGTGATGTCGGTGCTGGATTGAACCCTCTGAAAACTCTACATGAGGAAGCCTCCAGCAAAATCATAACTCTCAGAAATGCCAGTAAACAACCCAGAGGTTGATTCCTGTGCGGTTGGCAAAATAATCCAACTTGGGAATGGATGTTCCATCCATTTTGCCTCTATTCGCTTTCTATTTCCAGGTCTTTTAAAAGGGTTCCGGGCTGGTGAAACATCCATATTATATACTGTGTATATATATATATTTGTATACTCAGAAATATGTTTTGTTTAACACTTGGCATCATAAAAATCACCATAAAATGGATTAGAATGGCATTTTTTGGACCAACCATTTTGCCCTTCCAAGGTGAAACCCAGTTTGTTCCGCTTGTTTCAGTCGTGAGGAAAGCGGCGGAAGCGCGGCAGAACGATCTGGACCGGAAGTTGGCGCAGAAAGATTTGGATCGTGAAAAGACGCTTGGTAACGTGGATTTTGCGAGGAAAGCAACTGCATATGTACACATACACACACATATATACACATATATATATATACACATATTTCTTACATGTAAAGATAACTATATATATATATAAGTGTAGATAGATCCAGCATAAATTCTAGCAAACCTGGTTATTCCCAACAGCAGTGACCTTGGGTTTCAATGTCGGGATCGGTGCATCGTAATAACCGCAATGCTGGACACCTGGAATGTGAGTTGTTTTGGACAGTTCTTGATATTGGCTCGGAGTCAAACCTCCAAGGCCTAGACCACAGATGTCTCATTTTTTAGCATCCATTCCAATTGGTACCCAATTGGAATTGCCACCAAAATGACCAGAAATAGAAATCCTGGCCATTTCCCAAAATTTTCTTGAGCAGTGCCAGGAATATGATCGAGTTGGCATTGTTGTGCGATCGAATGGACACGGACAAAAGCGGCGCCCTGTCCTTAGAAGAGATGCTTCATGGATGCTCGGCGATGGAAGGGCCTGGAAGGGCCTGGAAGTGCTGGGATTTGGGGCCTTTGGATGAGATCACCCGAAAAAAAACCGTGACTTTGATCCATATCTCATCCCTGAATGTGTTGAATAGAGGGCCATCAGTTAAAAGGCACTGCCACCCCGGTGCTTGTGTGCCTGAGGCTATGTGAACGAGAGGAAGTTTTATACCTTGATGCAGGACAGGGGTCAGATGTTTCATCTTTTCACATTGTCAAACATCACTGGTTTTGCGGGTGTCCAAGCCACCTGTCCAACCCCCAAAACACTGTGTCTTTTAATAGCGGAATAGCCACGGGTTCCCTGCAGGAATCGGGTATTGAGAAGGATGACATTCAGACCATGTTCAATGTCTTGGACGCGAACAATTCTGGAGAGGCACCTCTGTGGTTGGCACTTCACCGCAATATGGGCCAATAGTCTGTGGGTATGTTTCTCTAAATTCGGGACCAAACCATGGCCAAACAAGGATTGATTAATCTTGGTGGTTTCAGGGTCCTCAATGTTGAGAATGACCAGTATACACCATACTCTAACTTTGAGGTTTTATACTTTGGTCTTTGTCCTTGTCTTGCGCCTTCTGGAAGGATCGTTTTAAAGTTGCAGGGTCGTTCTGATCAACATTTTTGCTTCCAGAAATGGATTGCAATCTGAATCGTATTCGATTGGTGTAACAGCACTAGAAATGTCCCTGGCTATATACATGCATTGTATGTATTGTGTTTATATATATATATACACATAAGTGTATATAAATATCTATATATCTATATCTATATCTATACACGTGTCCGTATACCTTGGATATTGTCACCATTCCAAGTGGTCCGGTTTTTCAAGGGTTTGTTTTTATCCTTTTATCCCACCCTTCCAATGGTGGGTTTCACTTTTGGAGGTCGACTACCTCGAGTTCTGCAATTTGTTGGGAAGGTGCCCCAAGCGCGACCCCATGATGCTGGCTGCTATGACCAGGCGGGACGAGCTGGAGGTGGAGGAACCGGGTGAAACCACCGAAGGACACAAGAAGTACACGTATGTTAATGGTACAGATATACATTCGGGAGAGAATAACGAGAGTTGACATATGTTGACATCAGTGAGGTAAACTTCTAAACTTTGTTTGTGCATCGAAGTTTGGTCAATGTCGCTGAACTATTTTGGCAGCATGAGGGCAGTTTTTTTCCCCCTCTACCTTTACTACTCTTTATTTGCCCAAGTTGCACCATAGTATTTGGGATGTTGTCAGCAGCCCTTTGCGAGATGGTGGACGGCAAATGATTTTTTCATTTTTTTCCTACAGTTGCTTGAATTATAGGCCTAAGGGTGATGGTTTTTACTGGCATTCCATGACTTTTCTTCATTTGTAAATTGTTTTTCTATGGCAAATCCCTGGCCTGCTTCACCTGCTTCACAGATCACGTCAGATTGGGACTACTTGGATACCACGCCCTTTTTTGGTGTCCCGGGTGTCAAACCCAAGGTTTATGGAGACTGGGGTCAAGTGGGGAGAGATCTCCAGTTACTGCACTGCCCCAGGTGTTTCTTGTTAAGAAGCTCCAGGAAAATAAAACATGGAGCTGGAAAGTCCACCATTTATAGATGATTTTTCCTAGTAAAGCTTTCAAAGCTTGATTACCAGCCAGGGTAGTCGCCGGCACCGTCGGCACCGCAAGCGGTGCCGCCAGGTATTCCGTGATGGAATTGCGGAAAATTTTACAGCAGGAGTCCTTCAGAGCCAGGGTCTGGTCATCGAAGATCACCACGGAATTTTTTCCGGAGATCCAAAAAAACGCAGCGAGGTTTCAGTCAGAATCGGTCTGATGGCAGAAGGATAATTATTTTTTTGTAAATGCACTAGTGAACCGCTGGCAGGATATACTGGAAGTTGTCAGGGAGCAGACGGAGCTTCTGAAAGAGCAGTTGGATCTCTTGTGCCACATCCCACAGTGTCACTCGGACCAGCAACTGCTCACCGGAACAGGAAACGTCCGTGGTTTACCGTGTGCCCTCTGCTATAACGGAAACATACAATCCACCAATCCACTATGTGGATCCATGTGCCGGCAATTTGGTTCGATGATTATGCCATATGTCATATTTCCCAGGTGTCATTTCCACCCATCTTAAATGACCGTCTACGTTTGGACGAGCATCCTACAACGGGTGCTGGTTTTCCAGTGCAAGGTTGGACGGAACACGCACATACATATGCATGTATTATATATATATATATAATTGTATGTAATTATATATATATCTCTCTCTCTCTCTAAGAATATGCAAAGATGGGACATGTGACATGCGTACTTATGCCCACTTATATCACTATTGGAACATATGGGACATGTACTAACGGGTAAAACCGGCCAATCAAACTCTTGGATTAATTGTGGATTATCACTTCCGTGGGGAAAAGAGTCATTTGACTTCAGGGTATATAAATTATACACACGTATATAATATCATTTATCATATCCCAAAGTAATTATATCGTCATTATGTCCTAGTGACCAGTATTTCACGACACGCACGCACGCGCACGTATGTATATGTATATGTATATGTATATGTATATGTATATGTATATGTATATGTATATGTATATGTATATGTATATGTATATGTATATGTATATGTATATGTATATGTATATGTATATGGGAACTGGGGAGAACTGTGCCCCATGGGAAGTGGTCTATAGTAGGTCCATCGTATTCTGGTTTGAATTTCCCAGTTTCCTTATTCTTGTAGTGAGAGGGAGCGGTTCGGAGCTGGGGTCATCCGAATTTGACCTGTCAATTTATAGGGGGCCAAGGAGCAAAGAATTGAGTTTCCCACCCATATAAAGCGCATGTATGACCCCCGAATAGTTGGCATATGAAATGCCATCTAAGCTCAAAAAACAGCAAAAATGGGGTATACAGGATTTAGGGGTTTATAGATGGCATACCCCACGGGAGACTTGTATACTTGGCCTGTTTAACAAGTATAGAGATTTCTAGGTTGCAAAGATGGCACACCATATTCAGGGGACAATAATCTCTATATATAGTGCCCTAAGATGGCTTTTCCAAATCGCTACAAATAGCATATTTTTTTGCATATTGTCGTGACCCGATTGATGGCACACACTGAACCAACATATGAGGTTGAAATTTCATTGATGCCATCTTGGTGCTTGTACCGTTTGTGCCATCTATTCGGGGGCCCCTATAGCATATAGAGCTGTATGCGTTTTTCATAAGGCAACAAACGCACGCATTGACCATATGTTTCCAAGTATTTTCCACCCAAAAATCCCATTACCCTCTGGTAAACTAACATAGCAATGGAAAATCACCATTTTTCATGGGAAAATCCACTATAAAGGGCCATTTTCAATAGCTATGTTAAATTACCAGAGGGTAAATCGCAATTTTGTTCCCACATGTGGCTTCCCACATGCCCAGGCGAAGCCGCCGGTCGGGCGCTGCAGAAGCGTCGCGATGAGCGGAGCGCCAGTCAGCGGAAGGTGCAGAGGGCGACGGCCGGCGTCAGCGGCTTCAGCCAGCTGCAGGTGCCAAAATGGGAAACCCAGGAATCCCTGGGATTCGGGGGATTTTTATGGGATTTCAGCAGGATTTCAATGGGATTTGAATGATTTTGAGGGTTAGATCCCAATAGACACCATGAAAGATGGGATTCTAATGGGATGTACCAACCAAGCGATGGGAATTTGGGGGGTAGTATTTCAGTAGCAGATGACATCACCAATGGAGGGGTACCCGATATTATATGATGAGCCAGAGTGTATTACAGCAATCCGGGGTTGACATTATGCCAAATTATGCCTTAGAAAGCAGCTTTGGAAATGATCATGCCTTCCTTGTTTTGAGAAACATTTTTTTTGTGCTTGCTTTAGCCGGACAGTTTAGGAGTTGGAAGATTCAGAGAAAGCACATGTCAGGTTTGGTAAAGTGCTGTTCTATTCGCATAGCCAAACTTGGCCACGCCAGTGCAGTTCAACCCCTCTTAAGGATTTCGTCGCCATCAAAACTCCAAAGAAAATGCAATCACCATTTCAATGGGGGCTTGAACCTTCTCTCTCCCTTTGTCTCTCTAGCATTGGCACGGCGGCGCCCTGCAACTTCGACCAATGTAGCTGGATGAATCCGAATCGGCAATTTTGTTGCATAAGATTGCTAGAAAAGTCAATTCTTCACGGGTGTGCGCCATCCCTTTTCACAGCTTTTTGGCCACTTACAGGGTTGATTCGCCTATGGATCACCACAAAGCCACTTTGCCCAACCGACCATGGCAAGGGAAGATTCTTTTCCCGGAGGTTTTAATGGGAAAATGATCGATCTCAATGGATCTAAATGGTGGATTTTGCCATTTTTGACTACCGCGGGTACCATGTTTTAGTTCTTTGACCCAACAATCATTCCTTTGTAGCTGGGTCGGGAGCAACCTCGCACGTGGGTTTGCCCAAAAAGGGTGCCCAAAAAGGGTGCCCCAATTTCAGAAAGGGACAATTTCAGAACAACAAAAAACAATTCGTACGGAATCAAGATACAATTTCAGGCTGCCACCAATCTGCAAGAAGGCCCCGCCCAGATATTTTTGTTGCTTTGTCAAATATAACTAATATGATCGTCTTGTCCATTGCTCTTGAGCCATTTGGGGGTATACCCCATTTGAAGACACACCCATGGGCCCATATGTGTTTCGATCATATATGCACATACGATATTTTATGATATTTATAGAAGTATATACAATGTGCGGGTGTGTTGGGGGTGGGGGAAATCAAACTCAATCAGTTACAGTCCCAGTATCATTGGGAATGTCAAAAAGAATTGATAGGTTATAGATTTGAATCATTGAGAATATGAGCGGGGAATATGATCATAGTAAGCCCAAAAAATATATGCAGAACAAAATGCAGTTCGAAAAGAGTTGTAAACTACTTTTCTATCTTTCTGGAGGGATGCTACTAATTCTTAAACATCAATTGAAAATAGATATGGATACATCATAGGGTTGATTCAATGGGGCTCAACATGGCAAGATGGATGTGCAATCATTGGTACTATTGGTAATGACAATTGGTGATAATTCCTAAAATATTTATATATAATAAATATATAAATAATTTAATTACAGTATACAATGATCAGTAATGAGCAGGGTATTAAGTGTCGATAACCAACAAGAATTGAGGTGGTATGAGATATAATCAGCAGCAATCAATGAAAGTGAATGGGGACCATGTTGTTCAGCAACCAGTAGTAGTGGATATTGACCATCTGTACAGGAAGCAACCCCCTGCAGAAAAATGTTTCTGTTAGTCTATTTCACAAGGCTAACGATTGAACTTCTGGCGGATGTGTATTTAGTTAGAAGGCACCTTTCCAGACCCAGGTGCAGCTCGAAGAGTTGTCTCGCTGGGCCACGCAAGTGATGCTGGCCGAAGTCCCGAAGTCGCCTGTCGGCCTGCCGAGAGGCGCGGGACAGGTCGATGGGCGGCTGCTTGAAATCAAGGGAGTTAGGAGCACGGTAGATTTTGTCAACCGAAAATTAAGATGATGGATCCCTACCAATCTGATGATTCTGATGACCCAGAGATATGCCCCCAAATTGACATGAACAAATCGAACATGAACTGAGATCCATGAGGCAAATCCCTGAGATACTTTTGACCAAATCTCTCAGGCGCCCAGCATTGTGAGGCTTTTTTAACCACAACCGATGGGGTGATGAGAAACACCAACCCCCCAAACTAGGCAAGTGGAAAGGTTTAGTGGGGTGGCGTACCTGGCATCGCGAGGCTTCCTCGAGCGGCCTGACTCGCGCAGTTCCGTAGGATCTTCTCAAGTTACCGCCAAGACCAGCTCGTCGCTGTGTCGGAACTTTCCGGTGGCGGGTCAGTGGAACGAGATCGACCGACAGTTTCAACAGCTCAATGGGAAGTTCGATGAACAGCTGCGAAGGGAGAAGGCACTGCTGGGTCTTCGTTGGGTTCGGCTGGGTTAAGGTTGGGTGCCAGAGTGGTGAGCCGAGTGGCAGCATTTAGTAGCTGGGCGACTTGATCACTTGATCCCCTGACACGGGGAGATGTCTGCCCCAGTGCGAAATAATTCTCTCAACAGCACTGGAAACTGTGGATTTGTGCTGGATCTATGACGATCTGATCTAGTCATTTTTGGGGTCTGCTCACAAAGTCCGATGCTTCCGCCGCAGGAGATGGAGAAGAGGTGTAAGAGGCTGATGGAGGATCTATCCTCAACCCTGGAGGGTAAGAGTTGGGTGATCAAGGAAGACCTCTGACCTCAGTCTTTTTTTGGCAGATTTTCGACCATACGTTCCCCTAAGGGGAGGTGCTTGACGAAAGTTACCTACGGGCCTACGTTTCACACGTTTCACCTTCTTACCGCAATTCTTGCATAGCCCGGTGAACTGAAATGCACTTGGGTTCCGATGTCGGATCAATGCTCCGAGTGGTCCAGATATAGCTGAGAGGTTGTATTGAGCTGCTTGGTGGTTAGTTTCTTCTTTGAAGATCCCAAAAAGGGATGACCCCAACTGACAAACACATAAACTTGGTCGCTTTGAGGATGGCTCAACCACCAAGCAGTGGCTCTTTACAGTGCCTAACCACCAGGGGCGTTCCTTCAAAAAGCTTTGGCGGTCCACATTCTGGGCCGGGGCAACGACAGGGAGCCAGGAAGCCATGGGGGAACATCATCGTAAGCATCATCCTGATCCTCCATCAGCAGAATAGTGATGGTAATGATAAAGATAATGACAATAATAATAATAGTAATAATAATAATAATAGGCGGAATAATATGATTAATGATAATTCATAATATGATTAATATATAATAATAATTTGATTAATGATAAAACATGATAATGACAATTATGATAGTGACAATAATTACACAATCATGATAACAATAAAAATAACACTGATCATCAAGATTATGGTCAATGTAGCAGGTGCAGGGCTTCTCTACCAGCCCAGGAGTTACGGCCCCACTTTTTTCGTTTCACCTTGCCCCAGCAAAACATTTCTGACTTAGCCAGATGTCAAGTTTTTTTTGGGAGGGTCGGTCTCTTTCGCGAGTTTCGGTCTTCGGCAGGTCGTTCCAAATACAGGTTGCCACCACAACCTGCATTGGGATCATTTTTCTTTGTTGTTCCCTTCTGCTCAAGTTGGTGCATATAGGCAGCATTCAAACAGTCCAGCAACCATCACTAAACCATATGAGGCTGTTGAAAAATGGAGGCCTTCTGAAACTGTCAGAAACGAAAAGGTCGGTGGTTCATAAAATTGCCCAGGACTCAGAAATTTTGTTTGTCACTGCGGCATGCCTCCAGCGCCCATGCTTGGATGATCCGTGGATAGCCGCAAAGATGCACAAGACGCGGGTGCCACTCTCGACCGGGACTGGCCCAGGGCAGGTTTGGCACTTGTTCCTTTTTCTTCCTTTTTGCCACGCAATAACAACCAAGCGGTCGCGAGAAAACCACACCAACCTGAACCTTCAACGTAGGGCGACGTAGGGCCCCCAGTTCTAAGTTGGTCTTATCCCCCCATTGATAGTTACAGTATATCAATGTTTGCCAAACATTTTTGATAGTATAAGTTTTTTTGTTGCAAGAACACATATCTGCTATAGTTATTCTTATATCAACACTTGCCATACCAGGGGATATTTGCCATACATACATACATACAGACAGACAGACAGACATACAGACATACAGACATACAGACATGCAGACATGCAGACATGCAGACATGCAGACATGCAGACATGCAGACATGCAGACATGCAGACATGCAGACATGCAGACATGCAGACATGCAGACATGCAGACATGCAGACATGCAG
>Ga0126342_10023030_pt1 | contig 10230 bp, 9 predicted proteins | sample Cyp1metagenome_FD_92528 | JGI IMG/M metagenome (GOLD analysis project Ga0126342, IMG submission 92528) | Coral microbial communities from Lord Howe Island, Old Settlement Bay, Australia - Cyphastrea 1 metagenome | ecosystem: Host-associated > Invertebrates > Cnidaria > Coral ... | reverse complement strand
TATATGTATATATGTATATATGTATATATGTATATATGTATATATGTATATATGTATATATGTATATATGTATATATGTATATATGTATATATGTATATATGTATATATGTATATACGTATATATGTATATATGTATATATGTATATATGTATATATGTATATATATATATAGATGTATATATGTATATATATATATAGACAGACATTCCCTGGTCAATATTATATATATACGATTATGTATGTAGGTGAATATCAGTCATTAGCCAATTTCTAAGTGGGATGCACTTCCAAGTAGGTAGCGACATCACTGGCCGACCGTTGCTTTGTATCCTATCATGATGTCATACGCACACCTTATCGGTTGAAACCAGCAACCAGTTTGAGATTTTGTCTCACGATCCTCATCCGAGCCAGATGAAAATTCCTTTCAATTTTCTTAAGCCAACTGCCTACCTAGAAGTAAAAATGGTGATTTTCCATAGCTATGTTAGTTTACTAGAGGGTAATATCTGGTGAGGTCACAATTTTCATCAAAGCGTAAGGGTTGATCTGTTGGTGAACCTGTTGGACTAACCAGACCTGGCGCATGACATGTCACAAATCCAAGTAGAGATCTGCTAAGACGGAAGTGGTTGGAGAGATGATGTAGAGATGTGGTTGGGGTATGGGGATATATCCGTGTTTGTTTAGGGATATTCCGACAACAAAAACACGATGTTTGAGCAACAAAAAATTGGAGACAGTATAGTTTGCTAAATCATCGAAGCAAATGCGCGCTTCGCTAGGTCAAATTACCACAGTCATCATCTAAGATGTTCTGAAAATGGGGTATACTCGGTATAAATGACCATAGTTTCAATGGGGATAATCATAACAATCCAGAAACAATCCGCTCAATAGAAGTGCAACAATATACCCTCTGGTAATTTAACATAGCTATTGAAAATGACAATTAATAGTGGATTTTCCCATTAAAAATGGTGATTTTCAATAGCTATGTTAAATTGCCAAAGGGTAATAAATGGAATCCCTATCACCTATTGCAACCATCCATTGTTTTTTTTTGATCACGAGGTGTGGAGAGATGCCATTGATTTGACCGCAGGGGAGGGTGGATCCTCGACGATTTTTGGGGAAATCTGGATGTAAGAAATCACCATGTCTTTTACCCTCTGGTAAAACTAACATAGTGATTGAACATGGCCATAGAAATAGCTGATTTACCCATTAAAAATGGTGGATCTTTCCATAGTTATTCATCTTTGGATATGGGTCAAAACATGTCAAAACTGGGATGGATTTTGATTCGATGAACAATGCACCAACATCTGCAATGCCTGGGTACCCCTGGGTCTCTGTAAAGAATGGACCCAATGTGGGTGACATTGTGAAAAACATGGCAGATCTTGCGGAAAGCGATGTCTTTGGAAGGCCTGTTTGAGGTGTGTTGCTTTGCAAGGATCACTTACAAACAACATTTCGCCGGACGCAATAGCAAACATATACAAACATGATGTTGATTTTGATGCTGACAACGATGACAATGACAATCGAAAAAATCTCACAGAAAAGCGATCCCTCTATGACATTCTTTGGAGAAATCTCATTGAACCCCTTCGAAGTGTTCCTGACTATTTCAATTGTTTTGATTCAGCATAATCAGTTGAAGTCTCTCAAAGTTGGTCGCAAAACCTTAACAATTTCCCAGATGAAACCACCCAAAAACCACCCGAATCACCAAAAAGCCCACGGCGGCCCAGGGTGGCCTCTGAGGAGACGTCTTTTTTCACTACACCAGCGAAGTGGCCTTTGGCAACATTACACACCCCAGCAACTTGGCAAGTCAGGGGACAAAGATCGGGATGATTTGGTGGAATTGAAGAGGCTCTAGTAAGTCATTTTGGGGACCAAGGTACCAAGATGATTTGGATGATTTTGTGGAAGAGCTAGTAACTCTAGTAGAAATAGTTTTTCTATGAGATCTGTGGCAAAAAAACACATTGTACAAAAATGGCTTCCAGTTTTGAACCCATCCCAGACGATTTTTGGCGCTTCGATGGCACTCCCAGAGATGGTCGGATCAATCCGATCGACGATATGGGAATCTTTCGGGATATCCTAAAAAAAGATATGCACCATAGTTTACCATACATAGATCATTTACATACATATCATAAATGGTTGGTATATATATATAATTAATATACATATAGATATAGACTTGATAGAGTATACACAAAAACTTATAGTTTATAGACAGTTATAGATGTATGAGTTTCATACACATAGCAATCATAGGCAGCCGTCGTTTAAAACCACGGTGTTTTTCTTAAAACACGTGTGGTCGTAACTAAGGCAAAGAAGCCACCGAAGTTTGGGCGTCACTCAACACCTCGGGGCCCAACGCCAACGCCTGGTGGGGTCCTGGGGTCTACACGGTGCCGTTGGCGCCGGATCGATGGGAGGATCGAGAGGAATTGCTGGATAACAACTTTCGCAACATGATGAGGATCTGATGATGGGGATGATGGGGATGATGCTGAAAATTTGGGATCATTCCAGTAGTTTCAAAGAATTCTGTATGTACACACGTTACACACATGTATATATATATACTTTGCCATTTGGTTGTGTGAAAATGCTAGGAACTCCTCTTCCTGTCTGCCAGATGTCTATAATATTTGGAGGGGCATTTGGACCTTTAGGCCCAACATGTTTTGAATTTAGACGCAAGGAATGGGAATGACGTAAGACTTGCACGAAAAAACAGACATTATGAACTTGTCACAAAAGTGTCCCACAAGAGTGTTTGACAAACATGTCCAACAAGAACGTCGTACAGGTTTCGATGCTTCTTGCATTCACTACTTAGCATGGTGATGGAGTTTGACGCAGCATGTATTCCTAGCTTGTGATGTGCATGAGTGTTTGTGGCTTCTAGCAAGTTTTTTCCGTGCACATTCTTTCCTTTTTGCATCTACATAGGTTGTTCTCTGAAAATTTTGGAACTAAAAAAACTACCAACAAATTATTGCATTCTAAGATCTACCCGATGTCGGGACAAACCTGCAGCTTTCCAAGCACCAATTGTCAAGCACCAATTGCTACCCCCAAGTGATGCGGAAAAAAAGGAACCTTGGTACGGTGCCAAATAACAGTTGGATCCGTTGGATGCCAGGTATTTTGCACTAGTTTTGCTCGGTTTGGGCGTGCCCTGATTCAAGCAAGAAGATTGGCAGTATGTCATGCAATTGGCAAAATCGTAACACCTAAATTCTTTGAAACTGCCGGAAATCCAACTGGTGCTCCAGGAGAGATCGAGAAGATCCACAGAGGGGCGTGGAGTATGTGAAGGCGGAATATCCCAAAGAGTAGCCTACTGTGCCGAAGCTGAAAGTCTTCAACATTCCTTGCTTTCTCTACCGGTTCTCCACGGTGTTGCTGTGAGACCCTGTCCCAAAGACCGGCCTTTTCTGGGTCTATTGGCGCCTTTTGGGTCGCCGTGGCCCCCAAACTCCCAGAACTGGAAGGGCCAATTTTGAGAATATTCCATGGTAAAAGTCCGGAGTTTCCTCCTAAAAAGAGTGAACAAATCTGGGTTTGCCACATTTCTTGGTAAAAATAAGGGGTTTCCTGTAAATGATGCCCTAAAATCAGCCTATCAGATTCCCCACTGAGGTGTCCCGCTGATCATCGACCCAGCCTATGCCTATGATGTGGCGCTGCGGGCAACGCCGGAGATGCTGGAAGCCGGGAAGGATGCTGGGAACAGCCTGGCGGAAATTGTCAGGGGAATAGTCAGGGTAGAATGGCCGGGAAAAATATGTGGGGAACCTGATGATCAACCGAAGCATTTGATGGGGTTATGTTGAGTTATTGGTGGAAGGTGGAAGAGATAATGATGCCGATTTCACAGACCAAAATGGGGATTTCAGAATGACTTTTGCCGAATTTGCAGCCAAAAGAACTGGGGACGTTTTCACCTAGATGATCAGTCGATGGATCGCAACTGGTTGACACGTGTAATGTATCACATAGGTTAGGAATTCACTGCGTATGGCCCAATTATACACGTGTAAGCTGGGTCAAATGTCCAGGCTACTTCCCAGATATGACCAATGGATTGTGGGTTTGGTCTCATTGACCTCCTCTGGCCGCTATTTGGTTGATGAATTCAGGGGATATTTCGTTTTTTTAACGACCGATGTGTAGTAGTCATGGATTGCGAATAAGTAACAAAGCAACCTGTCAATTTTCCCATTTGAGGACGTCATTGCTTGGTACAACATTCTTGAACCCATGCACCCCTGAAGCACATCGCAACATCTACGCCCCTTTTGGCAGCTTGAGGATTCGTGGAGTGTAGTTTTGGACGGAGGGCTTATTATGAACTATCCAGATCGATATATCCCCTTCCATGCCCCGGATATAGAAGTATCTCACTTTTTTTTATCCCGGTATGTCCTGTGGGATCCGAACTAAATTATGTGAATGATATGATATTTTATGATTACCCTCTGGTAAACTAACATAACTATGGAAAATCACAATTTTTAATGGGACAATCCACTATAAATGGCCATTTTCAATAGCTATGTTAGTTTACCAGAGGGTATTTATTATACTTGTAAACTATCCAGATGATGCATCTCCTTCTATCCCGGATGATCTTAGGAAGTGATTTGCTGAATTTACGATGGAAACACCGACTTTCATGCGCTCCCATTTTGATGATTTTATAGATGATGGTCCAACTGCTGAGTTTCCATAATCAATCTAGAGTTCCATTTATATTCCAATGTATACTTAACATAGAAATTCCCATGATTCCCCGTATCTCCCAATGAATCCCATGATATCCCCATTTTTCCAATCTCCCACAGTTGCTGGGATCTCCCAGAGGGGCCCTGGTTTCTCAGGATCCGGGACGCAACCTGGCCGACAAGTTGCTGAACGAACCCGGAAAGCCACCCCGCTGCTGCGTGGTACTACGGATCGCCGGGGAGGAAGGCGCGGCCTTTGGGAAAAATGGGGGGGTTCTTGATGAAATCAACGAAAAATGCCGTGAGTTCAAATATTGATCTGTGTCCAAAATCCAAAATCACAAAACGAAAGTGGGGATTTCAACATTTTAGCTTCAAGACCTGGGGGTTTGAGTGGCGATGGTGAAGCAGAGGAGAATGGGGAAGAACACATCAAAAAACACGGCAATTTCACCGACAAACAAGTCCAGAATAAGAATTACAGTAAACTTGACTCAACCGCGTTTTGACAGATTTTTCCTCAATCCCACGGTGTTCCTCTCATCTTATGCCCAGCAGGTATCCAGCATGCCCGTGGCCGTTTGCTGGACGCTCTGCGGCAGCGCGGCAAAGCTGGACGCCGCGACAGCAAGCTGAGACTGGGCGAGGCGGGGGAAAGTGTCATGAAATGGGTATACAGTACGGTATACAGTATACATGTTGCCCTCTGGTAAACTAACATACATAACTATGGAAAATCACCATTTTTAATGGGAAAATCCACTATTAATGGCCATTTTCAATAGCTACGTTAAATTACCAGAGGGTAGACAAAATGTTATATAGGCATATGTAATGAATATTATGGTAGATATATGTAGATGCAACTATAGTTGATAGGGTTTATAACACAACTTATAACTGCGGGGGCATCTAGTACCAAACCAATTTCTTCCATCGGACAAAAATTCCGGATATCTATATTAAAAATCAACTCCATATTCCCAATATCATTATATTTAACGTCTTAATATCATTTACAAAATTCCCAATATTCCGAATATGACTTCTTTTTTTTAATATGAGGAATATTGCCATATTACTAATTTAGATATTAGGAATGGGATCATGTACCATTTTACCATCTTGGGAATATATCTTGATACCATAGATGTGGAAAACCAACCATTTGTCGATCATTTACCGAACGGGACATCATTGGTTTTCTACCATTTTTTTTGGTGCGTGTTACCCTAGGGTCATATTACTTACCTAATGAATGGGTCAAACATTTCTAGATAATATAGAATAATATCATGTACCAGAGATTAGGAATATGACATGACATCATCTCATTCGATATTCCATCCATTAGGTAATGCTTCTTAGATAATTATCTCATTACCATTTTTTTTTTAAATTTCCATTCATATTGGGATTATGGGATGGTTATTTAATAATTTTAATATGAACTTCCACAGAAAAAATGACATAAGATTAGATCATTTTTCCATCCCCAGGTCCCCGGGTCCTCATCTTCGCAGGTCCTGGACGCCCGCGGCCTCTATGCCGAAGCGCTGCCTCTGCTGCAGCACGTGGTCTCCGAGGAGCTCCGGGCCTCCGGCGACGAAGATCCCAAGACGCTGAGGGCCAGCATCAGCTTGGCACAGCTGAAGTACCATATGGGAGTCTTGGAGAAATTTTCACTAACCAACAGGAGATTTTGAGATTTCACCTATGAAGTCTCTAGCGAAATTGTCATGGTTTTCTCTGGAAATTTGGGGGATGACCAGCAAAATTTGATGGCGAATCATGGTGTTCTCATTCAAACATGGTTATTTTTCATGGTATATCAACCGGAAGAAACCCCATTTTCAGACACCCAAATCAAGTTGGTTGTATATCATATATCCCATGACATTCCATGAAACATCCCATGGAAGAGACCGTTAATTGTTCATGGGGATTTCGAAAAAAAGCCGCCCGTCTCCCCAAAGGTGACCCATAGAGCTGTGGAATCTTTGAAGGTCTTGGTTGATATCGCTGGGCTAGGAAGAAATGCAGTGCGGCTACTTAAGCATGACTGGTATCTCTAAATAAATAAGCAAACAACTAAATATATATGAATATGTATATATATATATGGTACAGTAAAATAGTGGACTAACTATGGTGTCCACTGGAGCGTTGTATTTTTACTTGAGTTTTTGGAAGGTTGATTCAACTCTGAAGCTGGGATTGAATGAGTTTGTCGATCTTTTCCAGGTTTCACAATTTCATATCTACTTGGGGTTTCTAGTTTCTATACATGGTTCTTTTTGTGCCTGGGAAACATGGACTAATCAGCCGTGAGATATGGAAAAATCAGATTTAAACCACATGCATGGTATCTGAGATCGGCCACATCTACAGTGCTTGAGGACACTACTGCGAAGCAGAGAACATGTTTCGGCAGTGCTTCGAAGCGATGGAGCGCACTTTGGGTCCTACACATCATGATACCCTGAGTTCGATGAGCGCCTCTGATTAGTAGTTGGACATTGGTTTTCTGGCGTACCCTCCGGTAGTCAAACGTGGCAAAGGAACATCCCCTATACATGGAGGTTTATAGCTGGGAACATCATTTTACAATGGGATCATAGGAGTGCAATTCTCAATCATTCTACCCTCTGGTTATGTCAAAATAGCGAACTGGAAAATCACCAGTTTTAATGGGAAAATCCACTATTTCTATGGCCATTTTCAATAGCTATGTTAAATTACCAGAGGGTACTTGGAGCTAGAATTGAGGTGAAACGTTGATGGTTATACAGTTATCTGGTCGGTGGTTTGGAACATGAATTCCATTTTTCCACATGGGACTGTCATCATCCCAACTGACTTTCACTCACTCCATCATTTTTCAGAGGGGTTGAAACTCAACTCAACCACCAACCAGTTATGGGTGATTTAAAGCCCCATGTTTCTTGGGGTTTTTTGGGGCCCAACTATGGGTGATTTCAAGCCACTTTGATCATCCAGAAAGGACTTGGACCCTTGGGACCCATGTTTAACTAGAAAGGTCGAGTTGACCCGACTGCAGCGATGAAAACGACTTCAAGTGATGGGTCAACATCCATCGTAGCACATTGGTTTTGGCGATGTACATCCATCTATACTCTTGTCAAACATGGCAATAAACCCATATTTTCGTCAGAAAAATCATCTATAAATGAACCTATCGGGGGAATTTCCAGTAAGCATTAGATGAACCGACCATTTCAGCGATGTTTGATGCAACAAAAATAGCAGCTTTTGATCCGTCGCCAGGGTTGGACCCCCCGTTTTAAGGCAGCCTTGCAGTCGTCATGGACGACATGGGAAGGGCAGCGGATGCCCAGAGGCTCCATCGGCAATGCCTCGAGTTGTGCGAAGGCAGTCTGGGAGCGGAGCATCCGGAGACACTGACGGCGGCCAACAACTTGGGAGGTGTGTTGAATCTGGGTTGGAAGTTAAGGTAAATCATTGAGAATCGAATAAATCATGGTTTCTGGGGGTTCTTCATCTGAAAAAAAGGGGAAGGGATACTGACAGTAGTCGTTGCCCTTCTGAAATCAACCAGAAAGCTGGAAAATCCCCGAAGTAAATAAGCATTTAGATGGGACAGTCACCTATGAAGGGGAATTCTTCCAGCCTGCCATGAGCTGCGGCATGTTGGAAGACCATGAAAATTGCCATGGTGGGTGTGTCTGAAACTAGGTCATATTACCTTAATTTCTGGCAATTTCAGGGGAATATGATAAGATAAAAAGAGGATTTTGGGTACACCATGTCTTTTTTGGCCAAAGCATGTTGGTTTCTACCCAGGACTACACTGGGACAATTCGGAGAAGCAGAGAAGCTGTATCGCCGCTGCTTGGAGGTGAGTGAAAGAACACTGGGCGCTGAACATCCCGAGACTGGGTCTTTTTTTGACTGGCGTGGAAGTTTTTTTTTTTGAGTTTCCGCCCTTCAAAACTGGATTATGAACCATTCCGACCAATGTCTTCGAACATGGGATGCTGATCGAATTTCACCAATATTTTGGACGTCCCCGCCTAAAAAGATGAAATATGACTTTCCTGTGGTTTTTGCTCACCAATCAGGATACCCTGGTTGCCATAATGAACCTGGCATCTGTCTTGGATGACATGGGCCATAGCCCGGAAGCTGAAACCATGTACCGGCGCTGCTTGGACTCCCAGCTTTCTTGAGTTCTTTTTCAATTTCGAGATGGTGAATCCACCAGAAAAATCGAGAAGTGGGGAGTCGACTGGTAAGATTTTCTTTGTCTTTGTTTCTTAGATCAACCGATAGTGGATCATTTGGAATGACTAGATAAGTGTGTTGTACATAAACCAACATACAAGTGGGAGGCAGCACCTTGTACACAAACAAATCCAAGGAAGTGAACGAACGAAATCTGGGTTCGGAGCATCCTGACGCCCTGAGTGTAGTGAATAATTTGGCACACGTCTTGTGCAACATGGAAAGACATCAGGAAGCTGAACCTTTGTATCGCAGATGCTTGGAGGTTAGAGAACGGACTTTAGGATACTTGGCTGATGGGTTAAACGGTTTTAACTTTTTGCATGCCTTAAAGATGGGTGCCAGTTTCATGAATCCACACGATATCGACCAGCAAATTTCCATTCTATTTGGCTGGTGATTTCAAACTTCTTCAATCTTCCCTCACAAGAGGATGCTGATTTTTTAACGTAACTTATGACATACTTTGCGACGCTTTTGATGTGTTTCCGATTGGTTTTTTTCACAACAAAAACCACCAGGAAAGGACCATCCCGACACCTTGGCTTCCATCCACAACCTGGCGGGAGTGATGACCAGCCAGGGACGCCACAGCGAGGCACAGCGGTGCTACCAGAGCTGTCTGCAGGCGATGGATCGCATCCTGGGACCGGAGCATCCAAACACTTTGGCGGCGGTCAGCAATCTGGCAGCGGTGCCCGGGCTGAAAGCGCTACAGCCAAGTATGAGATATAAATAATGGGATAATGATATGGCTTAGTAGGAGATATAAATAGTGGGATGATAATAATGTGATTATATATATAATTGTATTATATATATACACCATTGATTAATATAGCTTAGTAGGGATAATAGTGAGATAATCATTCATATGGAATAATCATGGGATGTTAATATGACATTCATATGATATTAATGAATATATGATATTACCATCCGGTGTCATCAATCGTGGCTGGTGGAAAACACCCTCACTGTTTATGCGCTGGGAAATCATCTAAGGAGGATTTCCAATTGTTATAGAATGGGCTAGCGCCCGGGTGCCGCCGACCCCCTCTTCTTTGGCATTTGAGGCCTTAACAACAGAGGGCAGTGGCCTGAGTGCCTGGTCGAAGCTGCCGCGGAGCGTTTTAGGCATTTGAGGCCTGGCAAACGGCAGGCTTGAACGCCCTTAACAACAGAGGGCAGTGGCCTGAG
>Ga0126342_10023029_pt1 | contig 10231 bp, 13 predicted proteins | sample Cyp1metagenome_FD_92528 | JGI IMG/M metagenome (GOLD analysis project Ga0126342, IMG submission 92528) | Coral microbial communities from Lord Howe Island, Old Settlement Bay, Australia - Cyphastrea 1 metagenome | ecosystem: Host-associated > Invertebrates > Cnidaria > Coral ... | reverse complement strand
CCGGGTAGCGGCTGGCAAAACTCCTCGATGTGAAAAACCTGAGTTCTGTGGCATCATTGCGACAGCCTCAGTGAGAGGGGCTCCACCAGCACGCTGGCTCCTTGATCTTTCGGAGCTCGGAGGGGTGCTTATGTCGATCGTCTCCGGGGAGTCGGCGATAGGTAGCATAGGGTTAGCCATGGCACTAACAAGGCGGCAAGGGAATCCCTACAAGCTCAAGGTGGAAGCAATACCAAGAGCAGAAAACTACCTAGGGGGGAAAACTAGGCTATACGGCTGATAACCTGTATTTTAGGGTTAAACAGCCAGTAACACTCAGCTTTTTCTTGAGCCATGCAACAACGTAAATAGGAGTAAATTATTATGTACATGTACTAAGTCTACATTAAAATAATTCTGTTGATTCTGTTGATGGTTTGATAAGCGAACAGCATATCAAGTCATGTAGACAGAACAAAATAGAACAAGCCTTACCGAACAAACATCCAAGGCGAATCCAAGGACAACACTTTGGCCCCTGTCCTCGGGGCGAAGAAGCTCAGTGTTGGCAAACACTGAAAGTTGGGAGCAAGCATCATGGCGGCCATAGCGCGAAAAATGATGGCAGCTAGAAGGGGTTTTGGTTATGCTCGAAGCTGATGCGCGGTTTTTTCCTGATTCCAGTCTACGCCAAACAAAAAATAAGACCAAAATACATATGCATGTAATTGTGTATATACTGTGTATATATACATATATGTATACATATATCGTTGTCCCATCTGTCATCTTTCTGAGGTGTGTGCAAATGTAACCAACATCTGAGGAACACATCGAACAATTTCGCAACTTGGACAGTCTCAGTCTTCAGATGGTCTTCCTGTTCAAGCCGTTGTTGGGCGGACAGCTTGGATTCAGCTGGAAAAGTTCAGCAGACTCATAGCTGTCATGGATGGAGTCCTTCAGGAAGCTCCATTTAGGGAATGCACCCATGACAAAAGGGGCCTTTGTATCAAAAACCTGGTACGCTGCTGTGAAACCACCAAACTTGCTGGGTCATTGGGAACATCCCGCTCAAATGTGGTATCATAGCTTTTGCTTCATACTGCTACAGTGTACAGTGCAAGGAAATCATTCCATAGCTACCAGCTACTACTGTAGGGTGAGCCATGCTGCCCAAATCAACTGAGCTCCGAGACGGACGGTCGCAGCCCTGCTGGGATGTCTAGCACTTGTACTGGAGATCTGTCCTACCCCAGGGCCCCAAGATGGGCAGTGAACCACTGAGCGACGACGTTGGACGAGGCCGAACCTCTTCAAAGTTGATTCGGAGAAGACTGGCCTCGCCAAAATTGGATCCCGGGAAATGACAGTACAACACCACAGAAGGTCCAACAGAGATTAGTAAATGATACATGTGCATAAATGTGCATAAATGTGCCATTCGGGGTATTTCAGCATATTTCAACCATCGCATCCATCGGTGGTTGTAGCATGTTGTAGCCATTCTTTCCCCGACTAGTCCATGGAGATGTTCAAATAAGACACTTCATCTGTGGGATCCTGGCAGGCGACTCTCGTCTAGTTGGAGACCTGTTCTTCCGCGAGCCTGATCTTGCAGGCCACCAGAAAGATAAAAAATCAAAAAGGGAAGCCCCATGGCAAATCCTAGCATCTGTAAATCCATTGCTACCAGCTACTTTTTTCAAAAGGTCTTCGAAGATCAAGGGACCCTGCCTTTCTGTAAACCCTCGGCACTTGCAAGTTCATCTTCCAACCTGCACAGGTTTCAGTGCCACATGCAGAAAATTGCTATCTTGGTGATTTTGTACAGTACAGTCCCACCACACCTACAAGTTTGACTGATAATGGGAGATGCCAAAAAATGGTGGGTTGTCATCATTGTTCAAAAAAATTAACAGCCATTCTAGGAGCACATGCCCCACTTTTAGACACGCCCATACATTGTGTATAGATCATTGGTTTACAAGACCCTACTGGCTTGTACGAAAGGTGGCCATTTATAATTTTTATAAGTTGGTTTATAACCCCCATTAACATCCATTATATAACTAGTTGCTAGTTGGATGTATCATGATATATCGACATATATCGACCATAAACCCTGGACCTGGGGTCCTTGCGGGACCGACCGATGACATCCCCGGCCTCCGCCGCGGCTGTATGGAGACCAGGGCGGATGCCATGGAACTGCGCTCACCTGGTATGGGTGCTATGCATGGCGTCATCGGGTGCATGTGGGTGTAAACCCATAAGTAATGAATGGATTGAATATGATTGAATCATACTACAAAATGGAAAATATATGTGTAAGATTGTATAGGATTGTATAGGTTGATGTATAGGGGTTCCTCATGCCTGTGGACCTTGATCTTCTGTTCAGTTTTTCTGAAGTGTTCAAAAAACCAGGTCCAAAGCCCAACAGTTTTTGCTGATCATTCCAGGCATAGTTCATGCAGCCGGGGCAGCCCCAGAGCCTTTTTACTTTTTACACGATGCCACGATGCCGAAGTGCCTTTTTCGCTCAACAGTTATCATGACTGGCCTTGAAATCACAACAACTTAGATGTCAGCAGCATATAATACGAGGGGACAATCCAGTTTCGGAAGGAAAAAAATAAGCCACGAGCATGTGCTGGGGGAAAGCATGTATAGCTACTGTGTGAATTTGCAGGATGAAGCGGTTGTTACATGCCAAGAAGAGTTTCAAACTAGGGGCAGAAGGGTCAGTGGAACCTCAGGCCAGTCGTCTTGGCGTCTTCACTTCATTTCTTCCTCTCCATGTGCAAAGTTGCAAGACTCTCGAGTACATTGGCCTTTCTGCCAAAAGGCACAAAGTCTGGTCTTGTACCCTGCACTTCCAGGTCCGGGTCCTCACAACGCAGCGATTTATAGCAATTTGACCCTTTGAAATGCTCAGTTGAAAAGGTTGGAAGTCACGAAACACCAAAGAAAGCTGACAACGATCTAGAGATCTGTTCACGTTACCCAGGTTTTGCTTTATAAAAAAAAAATGAGCATCCCAAGGCCCCAAGGTACCTGTCCTTTGCCCCCTTTGCCATCTTTGCCATCTTTGCCATCTTTGCCCATGGACATAGGTCCTTTGCCCATCGGTCCCGGTGGGCCCATTGGGCCCATTGGGCCCATCGGGCCCATCGGGCCCATCGGTCCTTTCCCCGGCATAGGACCTTTGCCCATGCCCATCTCGGGGGGTCCCTTTGGCATGCCGCCTTTCCTGAGACCGAACTTGGGGGACAAATCCTGTCAGGAGATAAGGACCTGTGGTTTGTAACTACTGTAGCTTGCAAACTCTATAAGATTGGGCTAGCTAGTGGATCAGCAACTCCTCGACTCCAGCTCTCTGTTTTGGGTGCGACATCCACTTGAAAAATGAGAGGCCACCATCACCAAGCATCATAGGGCCATATCCAGGCTCGAAGCCCTTCTCAAACCCCTTCTCGAAGCCTTTCTCAAAGCCTTTGCCTTTGCCTTTCGCAGCATTCAGTTCCCACTCGCTGTGGGCATAGGGACATGTATCCTGGCAGGCCACCACTGTGGGCTTTTTGACACGCGGGGCTCATGTTCTGGGGTTCATTCATACATCACTGTCTCAGGAATTGAGGTTGATCAAAGGATCAGCACAGTAACGGTGTGCATCTTTACCTGTGATGTCATGTTGCCTGTGACAAAGTGCCGTGTCCTGATTTCTGCAGGATCCTTTGCTTTGGACGTATCTGCACCTCAGTTTGCCCACTTGCAATTGGCGAACTCAGCTATCTAGGCTATCCAACTCGCAGCAAGCGCAGTTGCTGATGCTTTTACAATTTTGCCCACCAACGTCCAGACAAGTAGCATGATAGTCTTCTGCCATGGGCCGTCATAGGGGCCCTTGCCACCTCTCATCCGCTCAAAGCGTCCACAACTGATGGGAAATTGACAGTTCAAAGCCGAACCGTCCTAACCTATTGGTAAATCCCAGCCAAGGAAACGCAAAGCGTTTCCTAAGCAATGTATCTTTGAAGGGAAGAAGGGAAGAAATGCAGGATCTTTATCAAGGCACCAACCCAAACCAGACCAGTATGATGTGGTAACCGGAATCTCGGCGGCGCGCCTTTTGTTTGGCCTGGGCGATGTGTTGCATTTTAAGCGGCGCAGGGGGAAGGGATCCACCACATTGACAAGCTTCGAGCGGACAACAAAGCTCTGTGTGTGTGTGTGTCTAGCTGACAGGTGCGAGAAAGTTCGATGTTGACCCACATAATGTAGCAATGCTGGCTTTAGTTCAAGTTCCAATCACCTAAAGCTGACCCGTTCTTGCGAGCTTTCACAACTCTTCAACCTATGGTTGAACTATGTTGACTTTGTACATAACAAAAAGAACTACAGGAGATTTGGGGCTAGATAGCAAGGTTTCCGTTTGTCTCGAACCGTTGTTTCCATGAGTCATTGCACTGGGCTGCTCTCTGCCTAATTGGATGGAAATAACCATTTTGGGGTCTTTTGGCTGACCCTTTTCGGCATAACAAGTGCCGAAGTCTAAGTGCGTGGAACATGTGTATGTATATATTATATATATATGCATATATATATATATATATATATATATATGTATATTTATGTGTGTGTGACCTACATTGTATTATTGTCCATCTACAAGAAGTCACAAAGTGGTTGTGTCGGCTTCCAATTTACAATTTTTACAAGTGGAAAGTAATTAAGATCGCTCAGAAAGCGATCTTAAGCCAGTCAGTGGCTTGCCCATGAGCCAAGTTGCCCTTGACAACATTGTCATAGCTCAGTTGCCTGCAGTGTTTCCACTGTGAGACAAATGTGTTCCACGGATTTCCAGGTGGTGGGCATCGGGACCAGATCATCCGATTACATGAAGATCCCATCCGCTTCAGATGTCCATAAATGGCTCTGAAAATAAGGGAAAAGCCCAAAAATTCAGTGCTTCATCATTTTCTCATGAGTGCGATTTTCTGGGAGGGAAATGAGTTCTTTAACTCTTTAATTTGTTTGATGGTTTTAATTGATTTTCCCGCCCCATTCTCCAGACGAGTTACAGAGGCTCAGGCAAACCCTGCAATGGATTGTTGTGCATGTTTTCCACCACCCACTTGGCCTGAGACACGGAATGGATCAAATATTTCGGATGCGTCCTCAAAATAGGATGAAGAACCAGCACAATTATTGCCAGCCCATATGGCCCGTTGGTCCCCCAAGTGGCTCTGAAGTTCTGACCCTCCCAAGATCTCCCATAGATTACTTTCCAAAGATCATGGAAATGTCACAACCAAGAGGGAGCCTCAGCCAAGTTCGTGAAGGTGATGTATGCAGCCAAGCCAGGCTTGCCAGGTATTGGCGGCAACATCCGTATGCCTGCAGCCAAATGTTGAAGCCATTTAGGCCCTTCCCCTTCAATGTGTTTCTTTACCAAACTCCACAGCCAAAAATCAGAGGCTTTGCTGTTGCCACTCTGAATCTTCTACCGAATTCCTACCAAATCTGTTTGTTGGAGTGACTCATCTTGGAATACCCCTTTCCGCCGGTTCAAACCCTCTCCTGCAACCCCAGCATAGGTCCCAAAAAGTTGTCTGACACTGCCCTCAGTGGAATTGGGCGGCAGATTCTTCACCAGTATCCGTTCCTCAGATTCGGATCCCACGGCCATCGGTGGTTTTGGTGCTTCAAATTGGGACACCCTCTGATCCTGGAATTGTTGGTAAAACACCGCAAGAGCTACAGGCACTCAGATTTCTTGGGAATCTTTCATGATCTGTCATACTCTTTTATGACCTTTCCCTTGTCAGTCGATTGAAAGTGGCTTCGGCAATTTCAGAAAGGTCCCTTCTGAATCAAGTCGTCCTGCAGCCAAATCTCACACGGAAAGCCTTGAGGGCTCGCTCCATTCATGGCGCTCAGTGGGGGCAACTGCGCAACCGGAAAATGTCTGCGACCTGTCTTGCTAAGTGCAGGACATGTGCCAAAAATATATGCCAAAATCATCCAAAATGCCAGGTTGCTGGGTGGCCATTCAAGATCATTCAAAGATTTCAAAGTATTGCCAGTGGCATTCTGTTCCAGGTGTGCGTTGTGGTGTATCTGTCAGGGTGTGGGCTACGGGTTCCAACTGTTGGTTCCGACCAGTCGTCGTGACTAGGTGTAATGGCTGACGCTGAAGGCACAGCCGCACCACGCGGCCCGGAGTTCGGTGGTGTGCTTTGATGGGGTGTCTAAAACCGGGATGTTCCCACACAAATTGGGGGTTGGAAAGGGGTGAACATGTCATAAACACCAGCTGTTTTGATGGGAGAACCAGGGTCCAGGGATATCAGGGATTGGATTTATCACCTGTGCACAGAAGTCGTGTCCTCAGGTTTTCGAGTTCACACGCAGTTTGGTGTACAGTACCTTTATCAGGACTACTGTATCACTGTTGCCGGCAAAAGGCTGTAATATTTTCATGTCCTCCATGTGTACTAAATGTTGGCTTGTTCTTGCAAGCTTTGAACGGCATCAAATCATGCAGGTGGCTTGCAGGGCGCTTCTAGACAAAGGCTCTGCTACACCTCTAGAGAACCACATCTTAGGGGAATTTCGGATGGGAACTATTCCAAAACTAAGGGAAGGCACAAACACAGAACCAATGCATAGGAATCTTGGTCATCTCATTGTACCACCAAAGACTAAAATGAAAACAGACACAAAAGGCTTCTGGCAAGTTCCATGGTCTCATGGCCAAGCTCCAAGAGAAAATCCTAGTGGAAAGTAATCCTCCCTCTGAGGAAGCCCGGCCAGGGGTTCGCATTCCGTTGCTGCCAAGCAGGAGCACCTCATATTGAAAAGCTGGGGGGTGAAACTGATGTGGTCATCATGTTCAGCCTGTGTGTGGCAAGTGCAGTTATATAATGTTAAATAGATCTATATATGTATTTAGGGTTTTAGGGTTAGGTTGGGGTCCAATTTCATATTGGACCTCAAGGATGGCTGCTGTTCCTTGGATGCGCCTCTGGAAGTTGTGGCAGCGGCTTCAACCTGATGCCGCAACCCTGAACACCAAACTGGCGGTACCCTCCCGCGAACAAGCGTAGCAATTGGACTATCAATGGAAGTTTTGATGGGAAAATCCTCTTTCAACGAGGATTTTCTATTGCCACGGTTGCTGCCGGAGGGTAGATGAAGTGAACATTCCTGCATATTCCTGCAAAAATTGGCTCCGCGGGTATTGACCCTTCCCCTGCAGATGAACGCACCCCCACTTGCCAGTCTCAGACCCGTGCCCACACAAGCTGGGGGCCTGTACGGTTGCAACGGTTGAAGCAGCTCCTCAACTGTACATGTCATGTAGTTCCAGGACTTATGTTCCCAGCACGGTTATGGCCCAAAATTCCCACCATACCCGGGCGCTCATATGAATTAATGGATGTTCATCATCTTTGTTATGTGGGTTGGGTGATACCGATACCCCAAAGTTGCCATTAGAATGAAAAAACTGATGATAACTGATAGTCAGATAGTCATTCATCCCATTGGCGGGCATTCCATGTTTTAGAAACAACCCTACATCACCTTGTTGGGGATATTACAATATGTATACCATCTGGTTAGCCATGGAAAATCCCTTGTAAATGGAGGTTTTAATGGGAAAATCATCTATAAATGGGCCATGTTCCATGGCTATGTTAAATAACCAGAGGGTATTATATATATGTATATACGTATATTGATTATAAACCATATCATGACCATATCTATCACCATATATCTATCATAACCATAATATATCTCTGTCTCCCAATGATCTCCCCATAAAAATGTTCAACTGCCAGGAGCGCCTGCTGCACCACCTCCAGAGAGGTCACTGCCTTTCTCGTTCCCAGCGAACAAGCACATGGATGGATGGATGGATGGATGGATGGATGGATGGATGGATGGATGGATGGATGGATGGATGGATGGATGTGTGTTTACCTGTATACTTGTATAGTTAGGTGTATGTATATACGGTGTGTGTATATATATATAGTTAGTATGTAGTGTCATATGTATATACTAAATACGCTTCATGTTTGTTGTCGATACCAACATCCCGTTGTTTGGCCAACAAAGCCCCCGAGTCGCAGCCATCGGCGCCAGCTGAAGGCCAGACCAGCTGAGCTACAGCTGCATCCGTCTCCTGGTACAAGAATCCCACGGATTCTGATGGACATGTGTATGAAAAAAAAGGAAGTTGGGAAGCAATCGAAACCTAGTTACGGATGACTTTTTTGGTGACTTTGCGAAGTGGGCTGACTTAGGGAAGTGATGACTTAGAGAAGTGGCGACCTGAGACCCGGAGAAGTGGTAACTTTGTCAAGTGCGTTGACTGGGAAGTGTTGACTGAGGGAAGTGATGATTTGTGGTGACTTAGTGAGGTGGTGACTTGTGTTGGGGCGGAATCCGGAGCGCGAAACATCGTTTTTACCTGTAAAATGGCTGGAGCCAGCGATGAAGGGCACCTCGTTTGTGCCATGGGTGCGGCTGCGGTCGTGTTGGCGCCTGATTGGTTCCTCCATGGCGTTCTGCGCTGTGCGGTTGTTCGTGCGTGCATAGTTCTATGGTCTTTTGAAATCTGTGGTTGCAGTTCGCAGTACTCAGAAGTACTTTGTGCAAGCTTTCTAGTACAAAGTAGTACTGGGAAGTAAGGTTGTGCAAGCTTGTAGTACAAAGTAGTACTGGGACGTACTTTGTGCAAGCTCTCTAGTACCAAGTAGTACTGGGAAGTGTTTTGTGCAAACTTTGTATCACAAAGTAATACGGGGAAGTATTTTGTGCAAGGCTTGTAATACAAAGTAGTACTGGGAAGTACTTTGTGCAAGCTTTGTAGTACAAAGTAATACTGGGATGTCGTTTGTGCAAGCTTTGTAGTACAAAGGAGTCCTTGTTTTGTGCAAGTCTCGTAATATGAAGTAGTACTGGGAAGTGCTTTGCGCAAGGCCTGTAGTACAAAGTAGTACTGGGAAGTACTTTGCGCATTTTGTTACCATTCTGTGCATACAAGGGACTCTGTGTAAAAAGTTTCTCTGTGTAAAAGATTCTGTCTGTAAAAGGTTCCCATGTGTAAAAGTTGTCTGTGTGTAAAAAGCTTTTCTGTGCAAACGTATCTGTGTCTCAAAGCTTCTCTGTGCAAAAGCTTCGGCGTGCAACGCTTTTTGTGTAGAAGAGCTTCTCTCTGTCAGTAAAAGCTTTCTGACGTAATTACAGAAGAGCTGGGATGAGCTAAGAAGAGCTTCGATGAGATGAGAAAGGTTGGGCAGTGTTCGGATGAGATGAAAATAGTTGAGAAGAATTGAGATGACATCTGAGAAGAGATGGGATGAGAAGAGCTGAGATGAGGTGAGATGAGAAGAGAACACGAGGTCCGGGCAACTTCCGACCAGCCTCGTGCGGGTACTACTGGTACGTATACATGTTTACACAACAATCTGATGTGGGATGATATGGGTGTGTCTGAAATTGGGGCATAATTAACCTCAAAAATGGCACTTACTGCAAGTAGTAGGGAAAATATGGGAAAATTATGATCAATCAGTGGACTGTGGTGTGTATTCAAACAGGCCCGACTGTGTCCTTGTCTCCTTTCACCTGGAATTGCTGCATAAAGTCAAAGACCTGAAATGCGCGCTTTGTGAGCTGCAACGCAGTGCACTTTTCTCAGTGGGAAATTCTTACTGGGCAAAGCTGAAGACAGTTTTTCTAAGGTCAACTGCAGAAACCTACTTGGAAGTGCAGTTCCAGACATAAGTAGATATTTTAATCATAACTGTAGAGGTTATATCTTACCCTAGCTATACCCATGTGTAACCTCAACTGCACCCCCAAGTACACGTATCTTCACCCCGGCTGTTGGGATGCTGACCCGTTCCACGTGACAAAGTTCTTGCCTGGCTGTCGTCCCATGGAGCCATTGAAATGAAGTGATGCAATCAACAAATACAACCATGAACCAGAAAATAAAGAGAATAAAGTTCATGGGATTTGAAGGCGATATACGGCGATATACAAAGCATTATATATAATATTATATTATATATTATATTATATATTATATTATATATTATATATTATATATTATATATTATATATTATATATATTATATATTATATATTATATATTATATATTATATATTATATATTATATAATATAAATTATATATTATATGTTATATATTATATATTATATATATT
>Ga0126342_10023028_pt1 | contig 10231 bp, 10 predicted proteins | sample Cyp1metagenome_FD_92528 | JGI IMG/M metagenome (GOLD analysis project Ga0126342, IMG submission 92528) | Coral microbial communities from Lord Howe Island, Old Settlement Bay, Australia - Cyphastrea 1 metagenome | ecosystem: Host-associated > Invertebrates > Cnidaria > Coral ... | reverse complement strand
TGGTTTATAAACCATGAAATAATCCCCATGAACTAGTTCGTTATATCTACCATAAACCATAGTTTTTTCAGCCACAAAAATAAACCAACGGTTCACGCTATCTGAAGGGGGCCCCATCCTGTAGGCTATATGTTTGTACTTTGGGCTGATCTTCAAATCCAAGTATATCGGGACCCCAAAATCAGAGGACCAAACCACTGCTGGCGGATTCTGTTGTGCGACAAAAATGTACCGATCTGACAGTTGATCCATTGCGATTTTGATGTGCGGTCATTCATATATATTCATATGTCATATGTCATATTAAAATTGCCGCATATGAAATTCCACATGTCATTTCGCTTAAATGCCCGTGTGTTGCATGGTTTAGTGCCTTTTTCCAACTGATTTCTAGATTTGGATCTGAAATTGGACCCCCCAAATCACCACTGAATGAGGAACAATGTGGGGCCCCCAAAGATAGCCAAGTTGGTGCAAATAACTCCAATAACTATGGTTTATGGTACGCAAATAACTAAAGTTATGGGGGTTTATAAACCAACTTGGCTATCTTGGGGGCCCCACATTGAAGCTGATGATAATCCATTGCAATTCGGGATTCCCCATTTTTCAGGTCAAGCCCTCGAGCCCCATAGCTCAGGCACAGCGGAATCCTCGAGCCGGAGCAAACTGGGGATGGCGCCCAGTTTTATCATTTGGATTAAGGAGCTTAGAGATATATTGAAGCTTGGTAAATTATATATAATTATATGTGTATATATATATATATATTTGATAGGTGTCATACAGTTGTTGTTGTGTTCAAATCATGACCCTTTGCCAATATATAGAGAAATAAAGAGAAATAGATACCCGAAGAATGAGTATCATTGCTTTTGCCACCATTATTGGAGTTCAATGTGAACCCGAGATTTGCAAAATCCCGAGATGAATGGCTCAACTAACTTTTTTGTCTCGGGATGTCTGACGGTTTTTTTTTTACCCAGCAGTAGACCATCCCATTTGGGGTTTATGAAATGGTACGGTATGCCCCTAAAACTCTTGAAGCTGAACCCCATGGTGAATTGGTGAATGGGATGGTTTGTTATGCTGACCACATAATCAACCAACTCTGAAAAAACTGCAAGCAGCGGTTTCAGCATGTCGAGATGTTATCATCTCGATGATCCCAATTGATGCCTACAAGATTGGCTCGGGTGGCTCAAAAATAAATCAGACATGTGGATTTATCCACTTCTTGTTGGCAGATGCCGTAAATTTGCCAATGTCGACCCATAAGAAAATTAAATCCTGGTTGCTTTTTTATGCTTTTTTAGGGGCTACGCCAGAAAAAAATGGTGATTTGCTAATTTCTTATGCACCCTCATGAAATCTGGCTGATTTCCTCTAACATTCGTGATATGCAGATGGGTCGATGCCTCTCAGGGCCTCTGTTTGGAGGGGATGAATCGGATGAACCTGCAAAAAATTGCGCAGAAAACTTGATGTGACCACTTCGTCGTTTTGACCTACCCAGCTTGTATTATCCCACATATCCCACCTGGTTGGTGGTTTGGAACATTTTTGATCATTTTTGTATGCTTCCATTTCAGTATATTGGGAATAATCATCCCAACTGACTCTTTTTCAGAGGGGTTGAAACCACCATCCAGCCACTATATCGCATTAGATCTTTCTTTAGTGGACAATGAAGTCAGAATTGATTGTGCCCGGTTTTCCAAGTGCATCCTCATATAAAAAATGGTTGATTGTTTTTGCAGTTTTAGACCCCCACAATGTTTGTGGATTAAATCAGATACCCTCCGGTAATTTAACATAGCTATTGAAAATGACCATTTATAGTTGATGTTCCCATAAAAAATTGTGATTTTCCATAGTTATGTTAGTTTACCAGAGGGTAAAGCCCCCATCTTTTCCGCATCTCCCCATGTTTTTACTTTCTCAGTGCCCGGTTTTCCGCTCTGCCTGGAGGACTTCACGTCGCACAGTACGCCTGGGCGTGTTTGGTTTCATATGGTTGATGAAATGGCCCCGAAATTTCATGTGAAACTGTGAAACCAAAAAAACAATGGAAACATCCACTATGCTATATGCCTATGTGTCAAAATTAGACACTCCAATAGTATCCAATCAGACTAACATCTGTGGTCGGGTCTCAACTTTTGAACCAGAACCATATGGACTTTATGGGGATCTGACCACCAAATATCGGGATATTTTCTGCGATAGTTCATGGGCTCAGAAGGGCACTGAATACCCTCTGGTAAACGTACAAAAAACTATGGAAAATCACCATGCTATTAATGGGAAAATCAACTATAAATTGCCGTTTTCAATAGCTATTTTGACATAACCAGAGGGTATGTTAAACAGTAACGGCATCTTTGGTCAAAATTTGGATCGGGAATGTGATGATCGAATTGTTATTTTACAGCTCTGGTATAGATGGCTCATAGAAATAGATGATAAAAATAAGATGATTTACATATTACAAAAAAATGTGACGTTCATTGATGTTCCATAGCTATTTTGTTGTAACCAGAGGGTGCCATTAATTAGGGGTATGATTTGTGTTGGTGTTGGCCATGTTCGGGGGTGAACTTGGCAGTGACCCACGGTGACATTGAAGAATTCTCAGGGCTTAGTAGGTGAGATATGCTTGCGCATGTTTGGGTGATTCCGATAGATACCCTCTGGTAAACATTCACAGTTTGCTATTGAAAATGGCCCAGTCGAAATAGTTGATTTACCCATGAAAATCGCATGGTGATTTTCCACAGTTTTTTGTACGTTTACCAGAGGGTACGGGCAATCCTAGAGTAGGAATATAGACAGCCACGCCATGGCAATATGGCTATGGATCAATACCTATACATACCACCTTTAGGGGGATGAACATCCATTCACCAGCTATTTTGATGTTCACCAGGGGTACAAGGTTTTGACCCATCCCCATATGATCTACTTCATGGATTCAATGCTCAGTATGCTCAGTATACCACCGAAACACAACCAACTGATCCTCAATACCCGGAAACTAGGTCAATAGATGGGTACCCTCTGGTTATGTCAAAATAGCGAAAATGGCCATTGAAATAGTTGATTTACCCATTGAAAATGGTGATTTTCCATAGTTTTTTGTACGTTTACCAGAGGATATTTTAATCCTAACTAGTCTTTTGGTATGGGAATATCTACGTTCACCAGCAAAGAATGTATCAGTTTTTGCAGGCTATCTGGCTGATTGGCAATGGAAAAATTCTTTGGAACTGAGTTCAACCACAGAGCAACACCGCCATATCGCCCTTTAAAATCCCTGCTGATTTTGATCAATCGGAGCGCTTGGCAGTCGCAGAATTATCAAATTGGGTCATGTTTTTCTTCGTGAATCTACAGGAGAATGACACTGCAAGTTTGGTCAGGTTGCTTCTAATATCAAACCCCAATTGAAAAGCTGCAGCTTGCGCCACCAATTGCTGCCCATCGGCTTGGTAAATAAATTTACGGTTCAAGAATGTGTGGATATTTTCAGAAACAGGCAAAGAATGTACCCTCTGGTTATGTCAAAATAGCTATTGAAAATGGCTATTTATAGTGGATTTTCCCATTGAAAATGGTGATTTTCCATAGTTTTTTGTACGTTTACCAGAGGGTAATTGTTTCTCCCCAATCTCTCTCCCATCTCCAGACCACAAGTACGGTAAATTGGGTGCTCAACAATCCAGCGGTTCATCATGATTATCATGGTGTTTCTCAAAATAAAGATTGCTATGATGCGAAATGATGCGAAAAGAGAACAGAAAAACACATGTTCAGACCCGAAGGAAAAAAAACTGATTGGTGGTTTCAAACATTTTTTTCCATTTCATATATGGGATGTCATCCTTCCCATTGACGAACTCATATTTTTCAGAGGGGTAGGGCTCAACCACCAACCAGAAACAGGCCCAAACCCAAATCAGCAAAGAGGACAAAAAATGTCAGATTGTGCATTTACATTACATACATATTACATATATATATATATATATATTACATACATTACATACATTACATACATTACATACATTACATACATTACATGTGTTACATACATGACAAGAAAAGATCCAAAATCCAGCTGGAACTAGCTGCTGTGACCCAGCGATTCTTGCCTCATCCGCCATCCGCCATGGGATTCCTTGAGGAGGTACCAAAAGTCATTGCTGCGGGAAGTATCGTCGGTCCTCTGGTTATGAAAAATGGGATGTTTATGGGTGATGATTACCCTCTGGTAAACGTACAGAAAACTATGGAAAATCACCATTTTTCAATGGGAACATCAACTATTTCAATGGCCATTTTCAATAGCTAACTGTTGACATAACCAGAGGGTACCATGCCCAGATCATCCCATCATATCCCATGAAATCCCTCGTGAAATCATGTGAAATCACCATGAAGGTCCAATGAAAGTGCCATAAAATCCCCATGAAGTTCCCATGAAACCACCATGAAATCCCATAGAATCCCATGAAATCCCATGATATTCATCTGATATTCCCATTCTTTGTTTCGCTTGGTCATGTTTAAGCGTTTACAGCGCTGGCACCAGGCGACGCCCATGTCATGGGACGAGAGCGTGAAGCATCACGAAGCCTTGAAGGTCGATTTTACTGATGCGATGATGTGCTTAATGATTGTAGTTTCATGTACCACTGGTAGTGTGGTTTAGTGATGGTTTCACACTGGTAGCTTCAATGCTAGTCATGAGATTTTATGTGATGGGGAATGGTTTTTTATCCAGGTCAGAAACTCCACAAGCGACTGTCTTCGTGAAAGTCACCGGACCCATAAACTGGCTGTGGTGGATTGGGAAAAACAGGGAAAATCCACCAGCGACTATGGTGAAATTATAAGTATAATGTTCGAACATATACTATGATTTATGGTTTTTAGTCTCTACTATGTAGACTATGTCTTTGGCCATTCAAGACTATGGTTTTCACATGTTTTCAGCATCGAAGTTGATTTCGGTGCTATCAAAACGAGAAGTTTGGGACACCCCTGAGCTCCCTTCCGCAGGCGAATGGCATCGAGCAGTTTCTGACGGTCTGCCAGATTGGGTAGGATATGGTGTGCTTCGATGGCGAAATTTTGTGGTAAAGACCTCCAAAAAGTGTATTGAAAAGACCTGGGTTCAATGGAAAAGTATAAAGCCTTTAAAAGGCAAAAACTCGATCTTGAATCAAAGTGAACGATTTTGAGAGGAAAATCGCATGATTTTTTCAGTTTCAGAAATATGATTTGCTCGACATGTTGAGCGATATTTTTTTTTGACAGATAGTTCTTGTTGGAGGAAGATGATGCCCATTGGTTAAGGGATTTCTTTTACAGGAAGCAACAACACTTGATAGCTAACAAAACTTTGGTTTCCTGCAGCACGTGCCTCAATTCTCCTTAACACAAACCCAGCGAACATTACACACTTATATAATTGTTGCAATATGGGGTTTCCATAAATGGGGGATCCCCAAAAGGGTTCGTGTATCATGGAAAGTCCCAAAATAAAATGGATGATGACTGGAAGTACCCCCATGACTTAGGAAACCTCCATGTCCATATTCTACTTCAGGATGATTATCATGAAGAATAGTATGAAGCCTTTGGTGACCTCCAAAAAAAGCTTCGAAATTTCTCAACGTATCGTCTTGGCACTACCCTCTGATAATTTGTTACATAGCTATTGAAAGTGGCCCATAGAAATAGTTGAATTTACCGTTCTTAAAGATGGTGATTTTCCATAGCAAAATGTTAGTTTATCATCATTTTGAATAGGTATACCCTCTGGTAAACTAACATAACTATGGAAAATCACCATTTGTTTATGGAAAAATCCACTATAAATGGTGATTTTCCATAGCTATTTTGACATAACCAGAGGGTATCAACTACAAATCACCCATTTTCCATCGCAGTTCCCGCAGATCTTGCACGCCAACGCCTCGCGACACGATGATGAGATGTTGTGGGGCGATGAGCAGGCGATCACCGACTCGTAGCGTGACATTACGGAGTGGCTGGAAAATCTCCTTGAAACAACGGGAAAATCAACAGGAAAATATACTTGGTGGCTCATCCCACGAATCGTAAGTGGGTTATAACATCAATTATAAGTGGATTAACCCTACTTATCCCATGTAAATCACTGGGGTTATAATCCACTTACTAAGTGGGATGAGCCACCAAGTAGGAAAAACCCATGGGAAATCCCCTGAAAATGGAGGTTTTACTGGGAAAGTCATAGAGTTCAATCGGGATCCAGCTAGCAATGTATGAAATCCACCAAAGTCAGCATCAGCTGTTGCTGCATAGCAGCGACGACAAAAAACCAGCCACAATCAGGGGACGTGGGACTGCCGAAGCCTATTCCAAGTTGCATACCCAGCCTGGTAAACATACAAAAAAACGATGGAAAATCACCATGTTCAATGGGTAAATCCACTATTTCAATGGCCATTTTCAATAGCTATTTTGACATAACCAGAGGGTAGCTTGAGAGAAACTACAGCTGCTCCACAGGAGTATGCGCTGGTCGAAGTTGGCCCGGGTCCAGATGACGTCAGCACTGCCCAGAGGATGGAAAGGATGTGGGACTTGGAACTTTCATCACGGAAATCTGCACCAAACATCGTCATACCGGTCATACCGGTCATACCTTGAGTGTATAGATTAATATGGGGGGTTCCATAAATGGGGATACCCCAAAATGGATGGTTTATAAGGGAAAATCCCATGAAAATGGATGATTTAGGGGTACCCCCATTTTAAGAAACCTCCATATGTTTTTGATTGATGGTACATTATTTTTTCAACAGTGGAGCCAGTAGTGTAGTTATTTCTGGTCATTCGTGCAGGTGTACAGATCTATAGCACTACCCAGAAGGACGTTTCTGGTGCTGAAAACTTCATGGTTGTAGTTATTTTCTTGCAGTTTGCATGGTTTACTTACCAACCATTACACTAATCAGCAATAATCTAGGTAAATTATAACGACCTCACTGCGACCTCACTGGAAATCATGGTTAGTAAGGGGAATCATCCCCAAATGGCCTTAATTCAAGTTAGTGAAATATTATAATTTACCCAGAACAATAATCACAAGTGACAAAAGCTCATAGCTGCCATGGCTTAAAACTCACATCCACCTTGTGGATGGTTGTTGAATCCTCCAAGTTGAATGAAAAAATTATCCCATTTGATGATTCTCCCGGCGAACTAAACCTCCATTGGGGAATTTCCCATATGTTTCTCATATTTTTATGATTGTCCCATATGTCCTGTTGTTTATAAGGCATTTCCCATGATTTTCCTATCTTTTCCCTTAAATTTTCACCATTTTCCAGCCGAATAAGATGTGGAGAGGTGCGGCTGCTCCTCCGGGCAGATGCGGCGTTGCAAGAACTGCGCACAAGAAGCGAGGGCTACAAGGCACTGGTTAAGGGGGATATGGATAGTATGGATCTGCATCAAAAATCTGATCAATATATGAAAAATTGAAAACTGCTTGGTGGTTTGGAACATGAATTCTATTTTTACATATATTGGGAATAATCATCCCAACTGACTTTCATATTTTTCAGAGAGGGTGAAATCACCAACCAGAAAATCATGATTCTTAATATGAGAATATGGGAATATGATGGGTTTTACTGGTAATATCATGGGTGATCTAAAGGTGATATCAATAAATGTGAGTCGATGAAAAAAGGTCCATGTAGGCATTGTTGATATTTGTTAATTACAACGTAAGACCCCGCGAAAGTTACAACATATTATGAAAATAACCATTCTTAATAGGTAAATCATCATCAATCATCTATAAATCCAGTATTATTCTATAACCAGAGGGTATGGATGAAAATGTAATATGAAGGTGGACCCGGGAAATTGCTATGTTAGTTAATATGTTAATGGGGAAAATGTCTATCTTTCATGCGGGGATTTTATGGGATATATCACCAACAATTTTTCGGAGATAGAATGGGATGACCTGGATCAAAATTCTGATCAACAACTATTGCACCAGTGCATTAGATATTCAAAATGAGGATACCATTTAAAACTTTACCATGGTTTATATGATGTTATTGTATTTGTTGTGGTGAATTCTAATACTTGGTTAAATATGATGTGGCTTATATACTTAACTGGTTGGTGGTTTGGAACGTTTGTTATTTTTCCATATATTGGGAGTAGTAACCCCAACTGCCTTTCATATTTTTCAGAGGGGTTGAAACCACCAACCAGTAATGCTTCTGATAGTAAGTGGAAATGGTGTGTATTCTGATTATTGATGGTTGTATGTCAATATATATATATATGTGTGTGTGATAATAGTGTACAGTATTTACACAAAACATAACAAACATATTATGATATATGATGTGCCTATTTCATCAATAATCTTTCAACCACTGGGTGCTAAGTCATGGGGGATCCCCAGTCGTCACCATGGGTGTCAATATGTGCCTTGGTCAAAACCCCAAATAGCCATTTTGAGAGGGAAAATGCTGATAATCCATAGGAATTATGGGGATACAATATTTTCAGACAGACCCATATGAAAATACCGTAAAATACCTGTTCGTTTGGATGATATGTATCTGAGACAATCTTCCCACTCTAGATTTTGAATGATTTTGATATGGCATCACTTTAGGGTCTAAGGTGAAATTCTTTCGCTTACCCCAGTCTAAAATGATGGCCATATCAAAATCTATCAGAAATACCAAAGAATCTAAAAATGAAAAGGTCTAAATGCTATGAAATGATTCGAACACCAAATCTCTTGATATATGGCCATATTCCCTTTTTTATTGATCAAATCCCCATTAATCGCCATTAATTCCTATCAAACCCATAAAATTCGAATAAAAACTAAGTCAATCCCCGTTGAAATCCATTAAATCCCATTAAATACCCCACAACATTCCATAAAGTTACATATTTTGTTCATTTAGTCTCATTAGATTCCCATTAAATCACCATAGTTTCAGCTTTTTGACTCAGCTTCCGTGTCGGGTGTAGGCCGAAAATGCCACATCCTGTGCCCTGTGGAGTCCGGAGATGGGAAATCACATGGTGGAAGGTGTCCGAAGACCCAGTTGCTGCCATAGATGTCCTTTTCCCATTGGTTGGTTGATTAATAGAGGACATTACCCTCTGGTAAACTAACATTGCTATGGAAAATCACCATGCTATTGATGGGTAAATCAACTAGAAATAGCCATTTTCAATATCAAACGTTTGAAGAACCCGCTTTAACAACAGGTTTGATGATAGATGGTATACCAAACCGGCCCAAACCTATTTTTACCAAAATGACATGAAATTGGTTGCTGCGAATTTTGATGCCCAAGAAATGGAGGTGTCCTAAAATCATCATCCAGTCGTCATGATTGACCATGACTTAGAAAGTGAAAAATTGATGATGCCTCATGACTTAGAAACTTGAAAGCCATGGAATTTTGATGATCAATTTTGATCCACGTTGGAATCTTGAATTTCTTGGGCATCGGTTAAATTGCCATCTGAAAATTGAAAAATATTGATCATGTGTTTTACCAGCAATCAACAAATGGAGGGTTCCTAAAATCATCCAAGTCATCAAACCACTTGAGCAGTGAAACCCATGGTGACGACTGGGGATCCTCCATGACTTTTGTGAAACCCCACCATGACTGGGATTTAAAATGATGATCAAGATTGGAATATCATCGGGAGATGTTATAGGATGTAGAATTGTTATATGTTATCACAATTGAGTGTTAAACATAATATAGAAATGTTACCCATATGTTATCTCCCTTGAAGTTGTTACCCCCAAATTAACATAGACCGCCTGCCATGAGTCGGGATTTGTTGAAGGCTCATCTGGACGAAAAATTTCTGGCTTATTGAACCAGGGTCTAAGTGATGATCAATACTGGAATATCATGGGGATATTTTATGGGATATATATATAACCAACAATATCTAACAACATGATACGGGGTAATTAGTTCAAGAATGGTGGAGATACCCGCGATTCGCAAAATTTTTGTGGCCTCGTCGATAAGGGAAAAATGATGAAAATTACTTTACTTCGTGTGATCCCCACCATGACATTTATACATTTTCTTACTGGCAAATCTTCTGGCATTCTATCTGACATATCTTCTGACATTCTATTTGGCATTCTATCTGGCAT
>Ga0126342_10023027_pt1 | contig 10232 bp, 10 predicted proteins | sample Cyp1metagenome_FD_92528 | JGI IMG/M metagenome (GOLD analysis project Ga0126342, IMG submission 92528) | Coral microbial communities from Lord Howe Island, Old Settlement Bay, Australia - Cyphastrea 1 metagenome | ecosystem: Host-associated > Invertebrates > Cnidaria > Coral ... | reverse complement strand
CCATTGTTGTGGCCTTGGGGTGCCTGTTGGCGTGGACCGCGCTGAGAAGAAACCATGGATCTGGCCTTGGGGTTGTTGCTAAGAAAGACAAGTTCCACACCTGAGGTGGTCCCAGGCGCCGCCGCTGCCTTGGCTAAGGCCGGGGTCGGCGGATATAATATAATATGTATAATATATTAACTAGATATTTTTTTTATTTTATTACATGCATATTTATATATTCATATGTTGACAATGGCTAATAGTATTCATTATGGTATTTATTCATATAGTCCATTCAAGAAGACCGCTAGAAAATCATCATCGTTGGATGTTCGGATCCTTTTGGAAGTTGGGATAGCCAAGTTTCAGGCACCGAAAGTTGGCGACCTTTTCATGCTGCCAAAAAAGATGCTGCTGGATCCATTTTTTGCTGATGCTTTGACTTTCAATTTGCTTTCTTTAGGTATGGAAAGTTAGAGGACCTAACTGTTCCCAAGTTTAGCATATTAGGGATTTACTAGGACCTTCTGGGGGATTTGCATCACCCATCATTTAAGATTTTTCCAAGCGACACAACAACGAAACAACGAATCGAACGTGTCAGGAAACCAGTTCGATTTACCCTTCAGGACCTGGCCAAGAACGTGCAAGGCTACCTGCACCAGCTCTCAGCGTCTTGGATTCCGGCCAGGACCTGGTCCGGAGGTGAATCAGATGGGGTTTCCATAAATTTTCGGGATCCCCATAGCTGGATGGGTTTTGGATGGTTTTGGTTATGGAGTTATGGACAATCCCAATCTAATAGCTGGATGATAACTAGGGATACCACCCCATGACTTGGGAAACCTCCGAAACTTGCGAGACTGTGGTGGAAACCTACGTGGATCATCGTAGATCCACGTCCTGGATACCGAACGCTAAGGAAGTGGACCGCAAAGCACCGTTGCTGGGAAAGTCAGCGCCTGGAAGTCGGGATGGAGGGAATATTCCAAAGCCCCAAAGCACAGATTTTTCCTCTGCTTTTGCATTTGAAGTTCGTAATCTAGAACAACCAGTCAGTCAGTCTGCTCTGGGAGATAAGATTCCTTACGTCTCATGCATTCTGTTTAGTGCTGGCGGAATTTTGAGGTGTAGCCGTTTTTCGCCTTCATACGGTGAATTTTTTGAGCTTTCCGAAGTCATGGGGTTCCCCTTAAATCGTCCATATTTGTTTGGCGGATTTTCCATGAACCTATCCAGCAACTATGGGCGGATTTTCCCGGCATCCCCATCGAGGCGAAAGGTGCCAGAGCCAGCGGTGCGATTCATGGACGAGGCCCATGTGGCCATGCCATGCGCGATGTCATGGATGTCATGGATGTCATGCCAGGGAGGATCGCTGCCGACCTGGTGTTGGGCGCCAAGTTTGCGGAGCGAGATGTTCTAAGAATTCATGAAGGGGGTTCCTAAAGTCACTTTGGCATACTTTGGCAATCACTCTACGAGCGCTGTGCACTTTGGTTGTTGGCTTATTAGCTCGAATTTGGAGAACAACTGGAACCGGTGCTCAGAAGAAGAGTGAGACATGATTCCAGAATCAATTTGGCTTCTTTAAGAAGCCCAACAGTTGGCAGATGTGCCACTGACTTTTCCTCTTCAAAGAGATGTCGGAAGGTGAATGTTTCCTGAATCTTTTGCATTCAGTGTCCAACAACAGCTCACTTTCACACTATTCCAATCTATTCCAGTATATTCCTGAACCCCTTCTGATATGACAAGCTTAAGGAGCAGTGGCTGCTACACATTCTGGGATTGCTATTTCATGGAATGACCAGGTCGTAAAAAAACACCATTTGTTTAATGGCCCCCGCTGTTTTTTTCATGGCTTCTCTAACCACATCTGGCGACAGACATGAAAAAAGATCTGGCGACATTGGCCACGACTTGGGGTACGATTACCAAACCCAGCTGAAAGGTGCTGACCAAACCAGGAGGTGCCTGTCGATAACCAAGGCGGCCCCGTTTTTAGGAACAGCTGAAATGGCACTTGAAATGCCAAGCACAAGCAACTTCTAGTGACCTGACACTTTTTTTCAAAGATGCATTCAATGCATTCAATGCACTCCCCCATTTTTGTGTGACCTGAGTGACCTGAGCCAACTTCTCAGTGTGAATTCACCAGGGCAGAAAGGCCCAGACCATGAATTTGAAGGCGTTCCACAGGTGGGGGGGTCGCCATTGGATGGTTGGTGATGATCCCCGAAATCGAGTGGGTCAAATCCAGTGGCTCCGATGTCGAGTCAGACGTTGTCGGGTCATGTCGGGTCCATGTTGTTCAAAATGGTCATGTCTTGAGGTCTTTGAAGGAGCAAGGCGGACAACTTACACTTGGATCACTTCGATCACTTGGATCACTTGGTAGCTGCTGCAGCTTTGTTGCTAGAGGACCTGTTATTTCATCAACTTTGATCAGATTATCAAATTGAAACTACTCTTTAGTCTAAATGCCACCATGTTGGGATGGTACCACCTGGGTTTTCAGCCATTGGAAATCTTAGAAGAAACTGTAGATATCATGATAGGTATCATGAAGCATCAGTAACACAGCAATTGTATCATGTTCCAATGTTCTCTTGGATTTCTTGCCCATATTCACCTCTCAGGTTGGGGTCAAGGGCCTTCATCGCTCTCTTCGCTGTTGAAGACGATGACAGGGCACCCCAGTCGCGCTGCCATTGCGCCATTCAGCCAGTCCCAAGCCATCAAAGCTTGACATATCTTGAGCCATCTTGTTCAAAGGCGAGATGATGCGACAAAGAACGCAGAAGAACCAAGGGGAAAAAAGGTCCTCAAGCGTCCGCAGTGCGGTATCACATACAAGTTCTTACAGCATCGACCAGTTCAAAATACTTCAAACACAAGTTGTTCGGTACTACCTATGTATCCTATGGTTACAAGGGTCGTATCTATGGCAGTATCGCTGAGACGCAGTTTCTGCATTTCTTCGACATTTTTGGCTCGGAAAAACAAAAAACCGTACCGTTAGCACCTTGAGACTCCGTTGACGCGCCGAATCCAGCTTAGAGTTCTGGAGAATTCTGGAGAATTTGACTGGATATGGCCCAGACATTGCCAAGATCAATCAACATCATCTAAAATCATCTAAAATCATCTAAAATCTGTTTACTATGCTTACTATCGATTTTTTCAGCTTACTCTTTTTGAATCTGAGGCTGATATCAGATGTCTTGCTGAGGAATTCGATGCTGGACCCGTACACATGTATCGTCAAGAAGAATCGAAAGTTGGCCACTGAGCACAGTCATGTCCGGTGCCATAGGGCCATAGACAGTTCAAGCATGTTTAAACGGAGGTGCCTCAATACGTCCAGATTCATTCAGAGACATGACATGAAAAGAGTCGGCTGTACCCTCACAGTTGCTATTTTAAGTCATTTTCTATAAACCATGTTCAACAACCAAGGAGGGAATGGATCCATTTCCATGGAACACGTGGAATACACGCAGCTGTTGCAGCTGGTCTAAGGTATGCCTCTGAATGCACCGAGGTGGATTGGGGCAGCTGTTTCTTTTGTAAACTAGTCATCAAGCCAGGGATTTTGCCATGGTTTAGGCAAAATCGACCAATGAGCTCAAGAGATTGCCTTCAAAACCTGAAGCTGAGAAGCTGATGACAAAACGCAGCGCCCTTCGAACAGCGAAGATGAAGGACGGCTCGTCCCCAACGCAAGGTTCATTTAGCCAATCACGGAGCCGACAGCCTCTCGAAGAATTTCGACCACTTCGGTAATCTGGAGGTTGTTTGGTGTCGCCCTCAGCCGAAACTAGTCACCCTGAGTCATCTTCAAAAGTCACTGTTCACAATAATATGGTGCTTTTATAATGAAAAATCCTAATCAAATGAATGATGACTGGGGGTACTACCATGACTTCGGAATCCTCCATATGGGGTAATACAGTCTAATCCCAACTCATGATGGTGGGATGACCATGTCTTTGTTTGCCATCACATTTTACCATTTTTACCATGGCATGGAAAGCCCTAAGGTTGCAAGGGAATCAGCTCTCCAGGGTGGAAAACCTTCAGGGCAATTTTCGAATTCGCGAGGTGGGCGATGCTGAATTGGATACATCTGGTGTGACTGTTGACTTTCCCAATAGGAATTCCACTTTTATGGGGAATCTATAGGGAATATGTTATCCTATTTGTTTTTGGTTCCAAAAAAGCAAATCAATCCAAGTAATGTGGGTAAAACAACAATGAACCATCTCCCAAATCACAATTTTTATAGGTGGTATGTTTACCATTCCCAGTCATGGGTGGTTTATGACGTTGTTTTACCTACATGATTTCATCATGAAACGCCCGAGACTGGAGCTCTGCTCCCTGTCAGATCTACCTGCAGAATAATCGCTTGGTATCTCTGGCGGGCTTGCGAACCTTCAAGTTTCTCAAGGCGCCGAAATGCAGCGAACTTCTGAAGACAACGGCTGATCGATATAGTGTTTACCCTGGACCTTTTCCACAAGCACGGGATGGATTCTTCAACCATTGGACCCTTTTTGAAGCAGTCGATGTGATCCAGGCTTTTCGGGTGAAATCCCTCAGCTCTCAGCTCTCATTGCGCTATAGGTCCTCCTAGCGAGTGGGAACCAATTGCGAAACCTCGACAAACAGCTGGGCTTGCTTTCGAGGCGACCCAGGGGCCCAAAAACAGTTACGGTGAGTTGATGGTTTCACGATTCGAATGATCTTTAAAGAATTTAACATGAAACAGAACCAACAGAACCTTTAGATGGAATCAAGAAACGACTCAATCTTGCATAATCTGAAGCAACGTCCATGATTTTTTGTGTGTGTTTTTCTGACTTGCAACACATCCCAATCACGATTTGGAGCATTCGCACGCTGGTTGGCTCCCTTTGTTCGGGTTGTGAATAGAGCTTGGATACCCGAGCCAAGAGGTGTCTCCGAAAGAGGAGTCAAGTCTCGCACTTTTTGGAACATATTCGATCGAACTCGGGTAGCGATGGTTGCAACATCAGGGCATCCACCAGAAACAAGGACAAAAATTCAATAAGTTGTCCGGACGCAAAGATTTGCCATATGTCCAGCAAAATCGTTGCTGGAGCTCGGTGATCTATCGTTTTTTTCCACAACAGGTTTGCCTTCTTGCAGAAGCTCGACCTTTTTGACAATCCAGTGGTGCAGCCCAGTGACAGGGGACCCCCGGCCACCGGGGACTCCAAGATATCCAAGATGGAGGCTACACGTATCGACTTTTTTTTCAACCACCGATGGTTCAGCCGCCAAAGGCGTTACAATTTCCGATTCTCATCCGCTAAGCTATCCAACTCATACGGCAGCGTTTTGAACCAGTGAGATTGTGAGCTTTTGCATCATTTTAGCAAGCCTCTTAAGGGTACTTTTCAGCATCCAACCTCGATTGGTCTAAAAAGGGTGCTTTTTATGTCTCTTTATGGCTTCCCCTAAAAATCCATACTTCAGCAAGTTTTTTTTTGTCCGCACCAGCATGAATCAAGTATAATCAAGTGGGCAAAGCACAATGTTTTTTCCTCCCCCATGGGTCCTACTAAAGCCAGTGCTTTAGGTAAGCGAAGAGCCGGACTATCGCTTGCGACTGATTTATCAGCTGCCTCAGGTTCTGAAAGGGAGAGCGTTTGGGATATCCATCTTCCCCAGAAAAGGGGAGCCAGTTGGAGCTACGAATTTCGAGTTTCCCAATGATTTTTTGGGATGAACATATGCAAATCCCAGCGAAACACTGAACTTCAGCACCGGCTTGCGAAGCATGTTTTGACCTGCCATCTTAAGGTGAAGATTATTTTGTCTTGAGTGATTTGTGGTTGGCCAGTTCAACCTCCATTTGTTTTAAACAACCACTTATAAGACACACACACACATATAATATACACATACGTCTTCTTTGCATACCAGAACGAGGAGTCATCCTTGGATCCATACTATATATATATACACACTGTGGAGCCAGGCATGTGAGGACATCAAAAGACTTTCATTTTGATCCAGTACAATAAGTGGTGAAAGGGGTGCTCTTTGTACAATCCAAAAGGCGTGCCTAGTCGGAGTTCCATATAAAGAGGCATGGGTAGGCACAGCTAGGCGCACCTTAGCATGCCTAGGGGCATGTTTTACCACATTTTCCGTCCTATGAAGTGAAGGTAAGATTCGCCAAACTGCGATTCGCTGATTGAAGTTCAATGACTTCACCGGAACCAGTCGGCTGTGGTGAGATACTACCTGCTACATCCTGTGGGTCATCCTGTGTGCTTGCGCAGGTAGAGATACTAGATCAGCATTCTGTGAAAGTGAAGGAGCGCTTGAAGGCGGATGAAGTGGTTCCCAACCTGGACAAGGTGCCGCCCTGGGTGCGCTGGGGTGGTGCCCCGAGAGTGCTCAGAGGAGGCTGTGCGGCAGTTTGTTGCGGGCAAAAAGAACTCATGGATTTTCCAGCGTTCCAAGTCTAAAACTGTCATGAAGGTCTTTCAGATGCAGGGGTTTAAACCAGCTTAAGTCTGAAGTGATTGTAAATCCACCTTGTTTTTCAATGTTTGCTTCAAGTTTGGATTGAAAGAATGACATTGTTGGCGCCGATTTTTCCACGATATCGAGGTTTCAGCAGTGAAGGTGGGAAGGCCAAAACCCAAGGATCATGGCTTTTCTGTGCTGGAGAGGTTCGGGACTGAACTGCTGTTGCTGGATGTTGTTGGATATTGGATCATGTGAGATTCTTGGACTGCGATTGTGAACAACTTGTGGGCGAACATATTCCTTTACTGCCAGTGAATGTGATCTATTTTCATGGGCTGGGACCGATTTTTAGAAAAAAAAGTTTAGCCCTGAAAATGTTTTTTTTAGCCACGTAAATAGGTTTAGCCACGAAAAATCAACATTTTAGCCTCGTAAAAAAAAACAGAAATAAAAAAATAAAAATTAATATAAGGTAGAATAGAATATTTTTATATTTGCTTTGATGTTTTTTTTTTACATGTTGATTTTTCTGGATAAACTTTGGTACAAGAATGATTTTTTTGATTTTTTTGTTTCCTTTTTTATTTTTTTCCTTTGTATTTTATATTATGTTTTTTTTTGAAAGGATGATAGCAAGGTACAAAACGATGATTTTTGGTACGAAAGGATTTATTTTTGGGTCTATTATTATACAGATAGTGTTGCGCCGAACAGGTGCATGGTTGCGCCTTTTAGTTCTCCACTTTGTTTTTTTTGATCACCGTTTTTTTTTGATTCCCCACCTTGGTACAAAACGATGATTTCTCGATACCAAACGATGATTTCTCGGTACGAAACGATGATTTCTTGGTACGAAACGATGATTTCTCGGTACGAAACGATGATTTGTCGGTACTTTCTCGGTACGAAACGATGATTTATCGGTACGAAACGATGATTTCTCGGTACAAAACGATGATTTCTCGGTACGAAACGATGAGTTCTCGGTACGAAACGATGATTTCTCGGTACCAAACGATGATTTCTCGGCACGAAACGATGATGATTTCTCGGAACGAAACGATGCTTTCTCGGTACCAAACGATGATTTCTCGGTACGACACGATGATTTCTCGGAACGAAACGATGCTTTCTCGGTACGAAACGATGATTTCTCGGTAAACGATGATTTCTCGGTACGAAACGATGATTTCTCGGTACGAAACGATGATTTCTCGGAACGAAACGATGATTTCTCGGTACGAAACGATGATTTCTCGGTATGAAACGATGATTTCTCGGTACGATTTCTCGGTACGAAACGATATGCTTTGTCGTTACGAAACGATGATTGGCCATTTTGGGTCATTTTGGTGATTTTTGCCGATTTTGGCAAATTAAGGTATTTTGAGCCATTTTGGCACATTTGGCAACTTTGGCAAAGTTAGGCATTTTTTGCAATTTGCGGGCAAATTTGGTAATTTTTGGTAAATTTGAGAATTTGGCTCAAATTTTAAGGGGATTTCGCATGCAAATTTGGCAGTTTTGCAAAATTTGCCTTTTTTGTCGATTTTGGCAATTTGGGTCATTTTTGCAAATTTGGCCACTTTTGCAAATTTAGGCATTTTTGGCAATTTTGGATTGTTTTGGAAAATTTTTGGCAATTTTTGGCAAATTTGGAAATTTCGCACTTTGGGTTAAATTAAATTTTGCAAGCAAATTGGGCAGTTTTGCAAAATTATGTACTTTTGTGGCAAATTTCTCGTACAAAACGATGATTTCTCGGTACGAAACGATGATCTCTCGGTACCAAATATATTCAGCAGACCTGTGCCAGACATATCCGTCTTAAATTATCTATGTTTTTGCACGTTTTTGCATTGACTGCAAGCATTCCGGTGCGTTTTGCCACGACATGTAGGTCAGGATCCATGACAACCTTGTGCAGAATCGATACTCATTTACCATTCCACCTCGATGCGCCATGTTGCATCCCTATGCTCGGAGCAGAAAGTCGGCGAAGAGGATTGCAGGACCCCGGTGGCCCCACTCGTGTGGCATATTCTGTAAATTTACTGTAAAGTTTTCTTCATTTCTCGGTACGAAACGATGATTTCTCGGTACGAAACGATGATTTCTCGGTACGAAACGATGCTTTCTTGGGACGAAACGATGCTTTCTTGGGACGAAACGATGATTTCTCGGTACGAAACGATGATTTCTCGGTACGAAACGATGATTTCTCGGTATAAACGATGATTTCTCGGTACAAAACGATGCTTTCTTGGGACGAAACGATGATTTTCCGGTAGGAAAGGAAGATAATGATTTCACGGCACAATTTGATGATTTCTCCGTACAATTTGATGATTTTCGGGTACACTGTAATGATCTCTCGAGAGAATTTCATGACGGCCCGGTACAATTTGATGATTTTCCGTTACAATTTGATGATTTCTCGGCACAATTTGATGATTTTTCTGCACGGTTTCATGTTTTCCGGATACGGTTTCATGATTTCTCGGCACAATTTGGTGATTTCTGGGTGAGAATTGATGAACTCCCGGGACAATTTGATGATCTTCCGGTAGGGTTTCATGATTTCCTGGTAGAATTTGATGGTTTCATAGTATTTTTTTGATTTCCCGGTAGAATTTTATGATTTCTCGGTACAATTTAATTGTTTCCAGGTAGAGTTTGAATATTTCTCGGTGCGGTTTGATGATTTCTTGGTAGAATGATGATTTCTCGTTATAATTTGATGCTTTCTCGGGGGAATTTGACGATTTTCTCGGGAGAATTTGATGATTGTTTCATGGTTGCGGTAAATTTTGATCGTTTCTCGGTTTAGCCCGATTGTTCCTTGGTACAATTTGATGGTTTCTTGCTACATTTTTTTGGGTCATACAGTTTTCGGGGTGGCTGCAGCTGTGTGTTTTTGGGGCGGCTGCAGCAGTCACCTCACCTGCAACTGCTGGATGTGGTGAGGAGTCATGGTAGCGTAGTCTAGTCGTAGTTGTATCGTAGTGTAGAATAGTCATAGTTTTATTTTTGAGCTGACGCTTACCGTTGGCTTCGCCGGACGACTCGGCCCCCGACTTTATCGCAGTGTGAGCTTGAAAGATATTGAATGAGGACCTGCTCTAGAAATATATTCCTTAGGTTGTTTGGAACATATTTGTTGGAAATAGACGTTTTTTTTGGGACGCAAGTGAGTTCCTGAAAGCTCCTGCGAAGGGTTTTCCTAAAGAACTGCTGCCAAATTAAAGTTGTTCCTTCGTGTAAGGGCGCCTATGTGCAAAGACTTCTCTGTGTAAAAACTTTTGTGTGTAAAAGTTTCCGTGTGTAGAAGTTTCTGGGTGTAAAGACTTCTTTGTGTAAAAGCTTCCTTCTGTGTGGAAGCTTCTCTGTGTGAAGGCGCGTCTGTGTAGAGATTTCTCTGTGTGTAAAAGCTTCCGTGTGTAAAAACTCTTTGTGTAAAGGCTTCTCTGTGTAAAAGTTTCTGTGTGCAAACCAATCTGTGTGTTAAAGCTCTCTGTGTAAAGACTTCTTTGTGTAACAGCTTGTGTGTGTAAAAGCTCCAAGACGTTTTGTGTGCAAAAGCTCCTTAGAGTAAAGACTTCTCTGTGTAAAACCTTCGGTGTGTGCAAAGCTTCTCTGTGTAAAGGCTTCTCTGTGTAAAAGCCCCTGTGTGTGTGTAAAAGCTTGCTGTGTGTAAACGCTTTTGTGTGTAAACGCTCCTCTGTGTAAAGGCTTCT
>Ga0126342_10023026_pt1 | contig 10232 bp, 13 predicted proteins | sample Cyp1metagenome_FD_92528 | JGI IMG/M metagenome (GOLD analysis project Ga0126342, IMG submission 92528) | Coral microbial communities from Lord Howe Island, Old Settlement Bay, Australia - Cyphastrea 1 metagenome | ecosystem: Host-associated > Invertebrates > Cnidaria > Coral ... | reverse complement strand
TTTTACCTTCTCGATCTTTCACCATCTCCTTTGTCTTTCTTTGCTTCCCTGTCCCCGCTAAAACCATTGAAGCTCATTTTAGGGAGAAGTTGACTTGTGGGGTTATCCGGTCCTTTAATTTTCGAATGTGTAGCAAGGGTTCCCGTTTCACTCTGGGGGTCTGGGGGTTGAGGGTGTGTTCGCTCGACGTCGCGTTTACGTTCACAACCGCCCGCGCGATTGCTATATGGCCGTGCCTATGGTAAGTTCTGCAGAAGGAAGCTTTTTGTAGGTTTCAAACGTCTCGTTGCTTCGTTTCGCGTGGCAGGCGTGGCACTTCGTAACATTCAGACGTGTTTTGTAACGTGTCGAAAGTCGTTTTGTGTGGCAGGCGCAATACTTTTGCGACGTTTTCACTTTGGACGTGTCCATCGTCATTTTGCGTGGCAGGCGCAGCACTTTAGACGTGTCGTGTTGCGTGTTTTTTGCAAATCCCATTGGCAGGGCTGCGTCAAGTGGCGACAAGGTGCAAATTCCGTGGCAGGCGTGGCATTTTGTGAGATGTGCTGACAATTGACGGAAGCCTCGCACGAAACATAGATTTTGAGATAACAAAATTTCAGGTTCCTGAGAAAACTCGGAGGAGAGCGTCGATTTTGATGCTACTAAGTGTCAAAATTGGAGGAAGTCTCGCACGAAATGCTTGTTTTGGTGCTCCCACGCGTCTCGCCTGGAGTCTCAGGTTTTCCTGTGGCTTCGCCGTGTCTATGGGGGAAGCTGCAAAACATCTCCTTTTCGCATGTTTCCAACTGTGAAAATTGGCGGAAGTCTCGCACGAAATGCTTGTTTTAGTGTGCCCACGTGTCTCACTTGGAGTCTCAGGTTTTCCGGTGGCCTCGCCGTGTCTATTGGGGAAGCTGCAAAAGCTTTCCTTTTCAAAGGTTTCCAAGCAGGTTGTCATGCCGTTTTGCGTGGCAGCCGTGGCACTTTGTGACATTCCAACCAGTTTGATAACGCGTCGAAAGCTTAAATTGGAGGAAGTCTCGCACGAAATGATCGCATTTCTGCGCCCGCGTGTCTCGTCTCGGGTCTCTGGTTTTCCTGTGGCCTCGCCGTGTCTATGGGGGAAATTGCAAAGCCTCTCCTTTTCGAAGGTTTCCAAGCAGGTTGTCATGTCGTTTTGCGTGGCAGGTGTGGCACTTTGTAACATTCCAACCTCCTTTATACCGTTTCGAAATTTCTTTTGTGTCGCTGGCGCAACAATGCACTCCACACTTTACACTCTACACTTTACACTCCACACTCTACCCTCCGCACTCTACGCTCCACACTCCACACTCTACACTCCACACTCCACACTCCACACTCCACCACACTCTACACTTCACACACTCCACACTCCTCACTCCACACTCGCACTCCACACTCCTCACTTTACACTCCACACTCCACACTCTAGACTTTCCACTCCACACTCTACACTTTACATTCCACACTTTGCACTCTGCACTCCACAATTTACACTCCACACTCTACGCTTTACACTCCACACTTTACACTCTACACTTTAGACTCTACACCCAACACTCCACACACTACACTTGACACACTCCACACTCCTCACTCCACATTTTACACTCCACAGTCTTCACTTTACACTCCACACTCCACACTCTACACTTTCCACTCCACACACTACACTTTGCACTCCGCACTGCACAATTTACACTTTAGACTCCTCACTCCACACTCTACACTTTACACTCCATACTTTACACTGCACTGTACACTCCTCACTCTACACTCCACACTTTACCCTCCACACTCTACACTTTACACTCTACACTCCACACTCTTCATTTTACACTCCACACTTTCCACTTTACACTCCTCACTCCACACTTTGCACTTTGCACTCCACACTTTACACCCCACACTCCACACTTTACACTCCTCACTCCCAACTCTACACTTTTACACTGCACACTTTACACTTTGCACTCTACGCTCCTCACTCCTCACTCCACACTTTACACTCCACACGCCACACTCTACACTTTACACTCCACACTCCACACTCTACACTCCACACTCCACACTTTACCCACTGCACACTCCACACTTTACACTCCACACTCCTCACTCCACACTCCACGCTCCACACTCCACACTTTACACTCCAGACTACACACTTATTTACACTCCACACTCCTTGCTTTGCACTCCGCACTCCACACTCCACACTCTACACTTTCCACTTCATACTCCACACTCTACACTTTACACTCCACACTCTACACTTTACACTACACTCTACACTCCACACTCCACACTCTACACTCTACACGTTACACACTCTACACTCCCCACTCCACACTTTACATTTTACACTCCACACTTCACACTTTACACTCCTCACTCCACACTCCACACTCTACGATTTACACTCCAGACTCTACACTTTACACTCCACACTGCAGACTGGTAACAGGGGAGATATGTACAAGACTGTTCCAAAAAGTTACTGCAGAAAAGTGTTCTGCATGACTGCATATCCATGTGTTTGGACATCTGTACCATTAACATACGTGTGAGCATGCGGGTTCGTGGGCTGCATCTTGTTTACTAGGTCAGATTTCAACGCTGAAGTATGCTGAAATGGAAGTTTCCAACATTGACATGTGGCTGCTTCTTAAACAAAACTTTTGTCTAAAGTCTGTGAAAAGCCGCTCCGCCTGTCAGGACATGGAACAGTACGAAAGGAATTGCCTTGCACGGAAAGCAGCCCCGGCGCAGCCACATGGCTCCAGTCAAGCATCGCCTAGACATGGCAGCTTTCAAGGCCATCTTTGCTTTTCACAAGCGATGTAAGACGAATCAGATCAGCATCTTCAAAGTCATCCAGTCTCCTCAAGGCATGCCACCCAGCGCGGCCAAGAGTAGCGGAGTGTTTCCTCTGCTTTCAGCGGATGAGAAGTTTATTCGACAGACAGCTGGTATCGTTGGAGTTGTGAAGGGTCATGCCATGGCTGACATGCCGGGCAATGCTGCTGTGCATTCTGGCACTGCAGAGCTCCATGTGCTTCAGTTGGCTTGTGGCATTTTCATGCTTCAGACCTGCATGACAGTTGTTCAAGCCAAGGCACACTTGATCACAACTGCCACCCGTTTTGATCCTGCAGGGTTCCTTCATCTCTTCAAGAAGTCGAGTCTGCCACGGGGACCATGTGGGTTGGACAAACCACGTGGTGATGTTGCCCCCGCCAACACAGCAGAGGGCCTTGCTGGACCCAATTCACCTTCAACGTTTCTTGGCGAACTGCCCTGCAAGGCAGCCCCCGTTCGCCTTCGGCCCATGCTGAAGGCGGTATCCAAGTCAGTGTCCAAGTCATGCTCATGCAGCTGCAACAATTTGGATGCCATCAAACTTTGGGGAAACTTTGGAGCCCAGAAAAGTAGCATTGCGACTGGCCATATGAACACGTTGCTCTGTCCTTTGCCACGTCACTGGGATGGTCTCCAAGCACACTAAGCTTGACCTTCTCTGTGAGGATTGTTCGACGCATGATTTACTCCGTGCTCCGGCCTCTTGAGGGATGCCGCCATCCCATAGCAGCACGGCTGCTTTGCACAACTAGAGGATGCTCACGCCCAGCCCTGCCCAAATTCTGGGAGAAGCTTGGCGTTGTGCCGATGTTCGACGTGCAAATCTGCCATCCCAGCAGCATGAAATCGCTAAGAAACGTGGCGAAGGGGCCAATGGTGGGAGTGGCGCAGGCGATGCCGGGGATTGCCCCACCTTTTCCCTTTCCTTTGGAAGTGGGTCTTTGCTTTGAACAGAAGCGGCTGCGGATCACTTTCCTGGTGCATGAGTGCAGATGTCAAACAAGTCTGACATCAGTTCACTGGATGTGGTGTGCTGCTGGAAGGCTTGGAGATCTGTTGAAAAATTGTCGATCCCAGCCGGCTCATCGCCATCAACACGGACATCAAGCACCAGGTTCTCCTAGCTGCGGGACCGATGTTTCCTTGGCAGCTCTTCATCCGCGTGACATTTGTGGCGATAGATCCAGCGACTTGCGGCGCCGCATTTCAGCGATTCAGCTCTTGCAGGTGTCAACTTCTTGGTTCAGAAGTGATCTTTCCTTGAAACGCGTCAGGTACCGCAAAGTATGCTTTCAGGTTGCTTCACCCATTGCTTCACCCATGTGTCTATGTGTGAATTGTTCTCTTGCTTGCAGAAATTCACTGGCAACTTCTTTACTGGCGCAACTCACTTTGGAGAAGCTAGCACCATTGAAGCGCAGTCCAAAGAGTCGCCCTGTGCGATGCGGAGCAAGCGGCGGCAGTGCTTTGGTCAGCCTGACAATTCAAAAGCCTAAAGAATTGGAGGATTGGAAGGATGGGAAGGATCGGCTTGGACTTTTTCAAGCTGCTCTGATACCAGTGGTACCACTTGCGAAAGCATTGAAATGCGAATTGGCCCGCACAATGTTGCGGCAACCACGGCTTTCCCCTGTCCAAGAAGCTTTTCTGGCAGGACGCTTTGAACGTTTTTTTGTGTCGTGGTGGCGGCTGATCAGTTCCGTACCCAAAGAGTTGCTGAAAGCTGCCGTGATGATTTTGCAGGAGCGGCACTGGATTCTCCGCAGCACTTTCAATTCCGACATGCCATTGGTGAGCCCAAAGCGCTTTGACGTGGTGGAAACAAGAGATGTTCCTGAAGAAGGACAGGAAGGACAAGATCTTGAACAAATTGCCAGGGAGTTTGCATGGCAGCCCTTGGATCTCAAGAACGCGCCCGCAATCCGGGTGCTTTTGGTGACCTTTGGTTCAGACAGTCAAGCCGAATCAGCAGAATCCAAATGTTTGCTGGTGGTGAAGGTTCACCACGTGGCATGTGATGGGCTTTCTGTAGCCACTTTGGACAAAGAGCTTTGTGCCCTTTTGGGTCAGGAGTGTTCCACCAATGCAGGCCACAACCAGTATGGGCCATTGTGCTTGAACCCGGGCCAATCAGCTATGAATGCGCTATGCCTCAAGCTGCCACCTAGCCCAGGCCAATTTCATAGGTATGTTCAGTGTATGCACGGTCAGCACCTGTCAAGTGAAAGCGGGCACAGGGATCGTGCATTTTGGTCTCAACAGTTTGCTTCCTTGCACCTTCCTGTCATGCCGATGCCGGAAAGCCATGGTCAGCACACGGTGGAAATCATTTTCCCAAAAGGGTTCCCAGCAAAACATTCGAAGCTTCTGGCATTGTTTGCTTACTGGCAGTGTTGCCGGACCAGACAAGAAGAAGTCATCATTGGTGGCCCGTTCCACGGCCGACCGACACACCTGCTACCCTACATCATCCATATGCCAAAACCCTACATCTACATGTTGGAAGATGTAGAAAAAACTGTTCGAGATGCGCACAAACATGCACTTGTTCCATTGAAAGTCTGGGGGTTCGACCTGAGTTTCCAAGCCATTCTCTATTGGGAGCCTTCTGGCGGTTGGGCACAGGCTTCTGCAGAGTGGGGTTCCAGAAACATGATTCCTCCACCTTTGCCCGTGGCAGATCTCGTCTTGCGCGCGTTTGAATCGAATGGATCCATTGAGGCAAGACTTGATGTCAGTGGCAATTTCACTCAGCAACAGGCTCAACAGATGGCAGATTCTTTGGGGAAATTGGCCGTTGACTTCGTTGAGAGACCCTTTGAGTTGGCCCAGCGAAACCTGGCCATATCAGCACGTCATCAGTGTGATTTGCATGGGTTCCCTGCGAATCCAAAAATTTCAAGGATCAGTTGGAGGGTTGCTTGGAAGCTTCCCTTGCTTTCCACGAAGCTTACTATCGGTTGCAACGGTTTTACAAGATCCCAGTGGGATTTACACATTTGTTTCAACCATTCTCGAGCGCAAAGATGTCGAAAATAAGCTACTGACTGAAACTCAATGTTTTTCTGGTGCTGAACGCAAATCTCAATAGATCCCAGGAAGTGTTTTGAGTGGAAACAATGCAACATAGCGTTGCATGGCGTTGCACATGTTGATGCCATTGATGCATGTCTTGTTCTTTGTAGCATGGACACACATGGAACACATTGCGACCAGGTGATGAAGACAGGCGCCTTCAGTGTTGCAAAAAGTTTGGCCGAGTTTCAGTCCAGAAAACTCGGGCATGTCTCAAAATGGGGCATACCTTTTTGAAAAAATGAAGGGGAAATGACATAATTACGATGATTGCGGTGGATTTGGGGCCCCATTTTTGGACATACCCATTGTGTTTTGTTAGTTGTGTTAGGCCGCTGTTTGCTCATCCCACGCGTTTTTTGTTGCAAGAACTTGCAGTATCCGTGGAAAACCGCAGCCACTTCTTTTGGCTCTTAGAAATGATCGAAATTTGGACTCTTTGAACGGCCAAAATATCAGTTGGGACTTAGTTGTTGAAGGTCTGTCAAACATGTTGTTTCTTTGTTCTATTTTCTTCGTTTTGTGCTGCCATGGGTCAATGGTACCCATGGCTTTGTCGAGCCAAGGCCGAGCATGACGAAGCTACCATCATTCCTCAGCGGAATGTTTCCCGGAGGCCACCCATGGCCATGGTGGCCCCATGTTTGTCAACATCCGAATGAAAAACATCAGGTGGTGAATTTCACGGATGCTACCAACATCAAGCATCATGATATTCATGATATCCCGATGTTTCATTGACAAATTTTGATGAGATCTGGAGAGAAATTACAGATATCAACATATTTGGATTCCGAGATTTTTGCAGATGTCATGTGGAGATGGAAACTTCCTCCAGGATATCCCACACTGCCAGGGAAGAAAAGCACCACGGGGAAAGCCACGACTGCACCGGCCCCGCCCCGGCCACCACCGAGACCTGTTTGGAACTCGGTGAAACCAGGTTTCAACCACCACTTTCCACATGAATTTGTCTGGAAAATTACGGTTAAAACATGTAAAAACCCAAATCTGATGGCCAATATTTTTTCCCATAATACATCGCTAGTTAGAAGGTATCTCCTATTTCCAGACAGCTGAATGGTTGACGATTTATGAACTGCTTCACAATGTTTCACATGTTTCATGAGGTTCTTTGGCTTAGATGGTTTTTTGGCAGTGAAACTGTGAAATCACTAAGTCTGAGAAGACTGCCCCACCTGGATCACAAAGCCTCACCAAAGCTTACCGACCGGTCATGGCCTCATTGAAAAAATGGCTCCAAAAATGAGGAAATCAAAGGTGGTGAGCTGGAAAATTTCACCAAATGAAGGTTTTAAAGGGAAGATCAAACCTAAATGGCGGATTTTCGAGACCATGTTTACCAAAGGGTTTTTTTTGCAGTTCTGAGTTCACAAAATATGGGTTTGGTGCTGCCAGGAGATCCACAGCAGCCATGTGCCTGGCTTAGAGAACGGTGACATCATCGATCTTCGTTTCCCATCGATCCCGATTTCTTGGTGAGGTCATAACAAGAGACGTGCTGCAGGAGACTTCGTCTGAAATTCGGACATCTTTTTGTGACAGTTGAAACATCTTGAAACATCTTTGTTTACTACGTTGTTTTCCCGTTTGTCCTACTTTCATAGCCGTCGTCGCAGGAAGCCATTCAAAATGTCGCCAACGCGGCACAGCCCTGGGACCCCAGCGAGTATGTGGGGCAAACCCTGCTGCAGGTCCGGTCCTGGTAGGTTCTGGTCGGTCGTCGTAGTTTGGAATGTTGCCATATGTTGCCATGAGGTGACCAGATTAATGAAATTGATGGAAAGTTTAGTTGTTGAAGTCTTGTTTAATGTTTGAAGTGTAACTAGTGTAACTCGGATTGGGAAGCCAAAACATAGATGTTGCATAGGCCATGCTTCCAGGAAGCAGTTCGCAACCATGGGGCAGTCGACTTGATGCAGAAGAAGGACACAGCTGGGGTTTTTCCTGTCACCTAAATGATGACAATAATGGTATATCACCAAGATTAATTAGTAGGGTGGTAAAAATGGGATCATGATCCCCAATGACTGTCCTGTTTTGCAGGGTTGAAAGCATCATGCAGAGTGTTCTCGAAGTTTCCCCGTTTCTTCGCCAACTTGGGCCAGTAAAGGATGAGAATTAATCAGTATGACCATAGCAGGGCACGTGAATGTCTGGGCTTAGCTCTTGGATTCTTGATGAACTATGATGAACTCTGGAGTTCAAATCGCGCTGTTCCTTTCCGCATCGCAGAACGGTGAGAAGATTGCAGTGAAAAGAATGCCGACCAGGCGCCTGAGATTCCGAACAGTCAGTGGCTGTCACGACATCGAATCACATCGACATATCGACACATCGACATATCGACATGGCATGTCTCAAGCCGCAAAGCACGGTTTTGAAAAAAGTCAGAAATCCGCAGTTCAAAAATGTTAAAACAGTAAACCAAAGGAACTGGAGTGTGTGGCTGTAGCTGTCAGGCCATGCTTGACACGGGATCAGATTGGATCCAATTTTTATGTCGGTAGCCTGCGGGCTGTATTTCCAGGTGGGTGCGAGAAGGCCCCATTGAATTCAACGAGCAGTGCCCTTTGTTTGATTTGCGTCCGGACAGCATGGCCAACCTCTGGCGAGCGCTGGGAAATCGTTGAAATCCATCGAACTCCGAAGCACCAATCACATCCAACAGACTTCCAACAGATATTGACATCCTGACGTTGAGACATTGACTACCGGGGTAATGCCACGCGCCAGGTATCCAACCGCGTCAGAAAGGCCTTGGGTAGACATCGGCTTAGTCAGGCGGGACAAACCTTGGGACACCCTGAGATAGCTGATGAATAGATGGTTTTCCCAGTTTCTCCCTTAAATGTGGTAGTTATGGGTTTTGACATATGTTGACCCATCTCCATATGTCATGATACTTGATGAAGAGCCATGATGGCCATGGATTTCTTATCATTGGAATTAATAAGATGTGATATTTCAATAGTGATAAGACTGCTATTTTCTCATCTTATGTTTCTCAGCTCTTCAGTATCTCAACAAAAAATCATCAGCAAAATCATTTTCTAGCAAACTCCAGCTTTCATCAGATCAGCTTTCATGAAACTCCAGCAAAACCGGGATATTTCTCCAGCAATCATCAGATCAGCTTTCCAGTTTTTTTCTCAGCCAGGTACTTGAACAGCATCCAATATCCCTATGCCTGTGAGCTCTTTGGAGTCTTTCGAGACGATGAGACCACGTGCTCCGATCGGCTGCGGAACCGAGCTTTGGGCGAGCTGGGCGAGCTCGAGATGGCGTAGGCTTTTTGTCTATATGGTTTTTTATATGGTTTTATATGGTTGCATGTGGGTGTTTATATGGTTTTTATATGGTTTTGTGTTGGTTTATATGGTTTGGTTTTTATATGGTTTTATGTGGATGTTTTATTGTTTTTATAGTGTGTTGGTTTTTATGTGGGTGTTTATCTTGTTTTTATATGGTTTTATGTGGGTTTTATGTTTGTTTGTTTATTGGTTTTCTGTTGTTTTACATTGTTTTTTGTTGGTTTTTATATGGTTTTTGTGTTTTTATGTTGGTTTTTTATGGTTTTATGAGGTTTTTATATTGTTTTTTTGTTTTTATGTGGTTTTATGTTGGTTTATATCGTTTGGTTTGTTTATTGTTTTTTGGTTTTTATGTTTGTTTTTTATTGTTTTTATAGTGTTTTTCTATAGTTTTTATATTGGTGTTTATCTTGTTTTTATATGGTTTTATGTGGGTTTTATGTTTGTTTTTTGGTTTTACGTGGCTTTCTATGGTTTTATACGGGTTTTTAATATGGTTTTTATTTGTGTTTTTTATGCTTTTTATATGGTTTTATGTTGGTTTTTATCTTGGTTTTTAATAGTGTTTTTCTCGCTTTATGTGAGGTTTTATCTGTTTCTTATATGGTTTTATGTGGGCTTTATGTTTGTTTTTATTGTTTTATATGGGTTTATGTGGTTTTTTATGGTTTTCATATAGGATTATGTGGGTTTCTTTATGGTTTTTTTTGTTCTGTGTTGGTTTTTTATGGTTTTGTAATTGGTTTGTATATGGATTTGATCAAAGGAAGTTGGGAAGCAATCTTCCGAGTTACGCCTGTAACAATACGCTCAATGAAGGATGGTGTGAGACTTGACATCACATAAGAATACACTCAATGAAGGGCGGTGTGAGACTGTGGTGTGAGACTTGACATCACATAGCAATACATTCAATGAAGGGCGGTGTGGGACTGTGGTGTGAGACTTGACATCACA
>Ga0126342_10023025_pt1 | contig 10233 bp, 10 predicted proteins | sample Cyp1metagenome_FD_92528 | JGI IMG/M metagenome (GOLD analysis project Ga0126342, IMG submission 92528) | Coral microbial communities from Lord Howe Island, Old Settlement Bay, Australia - Cyphastrea 1 metagenome | ecosystem: Host-associated > Invertebrates > Cnidaria > Coral ... | reverse complement strand
CTTTGAGCTTGGAAAAAGGGCTATGGTGAAATGCCCATTGATTGAAATGACAATTGCAAAGTCATGACATGAATGCTAAATAGGGAATATGCAATTCGCAGTTTCAACCCCTCTGAACAATATTAGTCATTTTTTTTGTTGGGATGATTATTCTAAATATATGGGAACATAAAAGTCATGTTCCAAAGCACCAACCAGTATCCCAACCATCAAACAAACCTGTTGTTTTTCAGGGGTTTCTGAAGAAACCCCTCTATTTTTCTCAACCAACCAATGTGAATTTGGGACATCTATGTCTCCATTTACCCTCTGGTTATTTAACGTAGCCATGGAAAATGGCCGATTTATAGATGGTTTTTCCATTAAAACCTCCATTTATAAGGGATTTTCTATGGCTATGTTAAAGAACCAGAGGGTATATCCCATTCATTGGGTACACACCCACAATTCCTTGCAGCTTCGGCCGAGCTGCGTGACTTCTTCGGCCAGGCTGGTGGCTGCTTGGGGGCGTCCTGGTGGCTGCATCCGATGAAATCTGAGCCATGGGATTTACATGGAAAATGATGGGAAATGGTATATATATATATCATATATATGATATAATATAATATAATATATAATATCTTGGAAATATCATATAAATATCTCATATATATATATCATATACATCCATCATATATATCTTGGCATATACTGGTTGGTGATTTTAACCATTTTGACAAATATGGAAAGTCAATGGGAAGGATGACATCCCATATATGATGGAACATAAAATTCATGTTTGAAACCACCAACCAGTTTTAATGGTTAATGGGAGGTTTGAAATTAACCATTAACCATAACAGCAATATTCATAATATGGATGAATCTAATGATGATCAATCCAGATTAAGCATCATATTGTTGCCAGTGGTGTTTTCATGAGCCATGGGTTTTAATGGTGATTTAATGACATTTCACGGGAGGTGATGCAAGAAAATCATCATCCAGTAGGATAGAATGGGAAAGGAAACCATGGATTTTCCTGGAGCTTTCCTGTAGATGTTCCTGATCATCAGGTATATAAGTTGAATACGTTATCTATAGTTAAACATTCATCTAATATCATCTAATTTAAGCTGATAAATTATAACAATTCACTGAACAGTTCGGCTATTTTGGGATACCTGTTCCTCCTTGCTAACCATCATTCCAATGAGGTCCCAGTGACGATGGTTATGTTTTTACCAAAATGAGCTAGTGAATTTTAAAATTGGAGTTGGACATGTGTTTCCATAACGTTCCTATGGATATGTTTGCCAAGCAACATGGACACATCTCCAATCTTCATTGTCAGCTCAAGCTTACTAAGCTTGACTGGAGAAGCTTCAGAGCTGGCCGGCGTGAAGGCCGACACGGAACATCAATGTTTTTTTCGCCGACTCCATCGTATACCCTCTGGTAATTTAACATAGCTATGGAAAATCACCATTTTTAATGGGTAAATCCACTATTTCTATGGCCATTTTCAATAGCTTTTTGTATGTTTACCAGAGGGTACAGTGGATGATCCAGTCGATTTTCAATCATAAAAATGCAGCTGTTGCCAGTCGCTATGCCGCGGTGGCCCACACTTTCCACGTAGAGAAAGTCCAAGAAGTGCTTCGTAGGGGTAACAACCACTTCGGTTGACATACTTCATCCGTTGAACCTCTGGTAATTTAACATAGCTATTGAACATGGCCATAGAAATAGTGGATTTACCCATTAAAACTGGTGATGTTCCATAGTTTTTTGTATGTTTACCAGAGGGTACATCCTTTTACCCCAATGGATTCCTTCATGTCATACGAGACTCGCAAGTTGATCACCATGAAGCCAACCAGATCATTGGTAACCAACTTAGCTAACAAACTCTGGCACACCTTGATGAAATCCCAGTGACGCACAGTTTCGATGGACAAACTTTCTTGGTTGAATCCGAGTTGAATCTGAACATCCCTTCTGACAGCACAAAACGAAAATCCCTGGTTGAATTGGTGGTTGACCTACCCCTCTGAAAAATCATGGAGTGAAAGTCAGTTGGGATGATTATTCCACATTATATTCACATTATTCCACATATATGCACATTATTCGACATATTTCCACATTATTCCACATATATTCACATTATTCCACATATATTCACATTATTCCACATATATTCACATTATTCCACATATATTCACATTATTCCACATATATTCACATTATTCCACATATATTCACATTATTCCACATATTTCCACATTATTCCACATATATTCACATTATTCCACATATTTCCACATATATTATATGCAAAAAGAAACATGTTCCAAACCACCAACCAGATCCTTGGTGAATCCACTCCCCCAAGTTGCCACGCCCAACATACGCCCGGCCTAAGGCCTCGCCCAGCGAACTCACACGGCGCCCCGTGGCGCGGTCCGTCACCGTAACCTACGAACCGCGGGTCTGAAAAAGGTTGGGATGGAATCATAGAATTGGATGATGGGAAAATTTACAGGAAAGCCCTATATTTGATGGTAAAAACCCATGGGTTTCCGGTTAAGATTTTCCCAACAAAACCAATCCATTGATGGAAAGTATATCGAACATCTATGGGAAATCATGATGTTGAATGGGAAATTCTTGGAAAAATATGGTAACTATATCAAATTAAATACTATGGTTAAGCAAATGGGTTGATTCATGAGTAACATGAAAATATGTGTCTGAACATATGGCAATTTCCTGGAGAAAATGAGGCTTTAAACTTTAAAGCATGATTTTTTTGGGCACCTTATATAATATATAATGAAATTTCATGAGAAAGAATTGGAGCATATCTGAGATATAATGGGTTGATTAATGGGTTGATTAGTGGGATATACTTGTAAAAATATATGGAAACCGAAGGGTTAGATATAAGATGTGATTGGATCTTGAAGGGAAAACAACTCAAGTGGATTGGGGTATCCTCTAAATGTTCCCTTTATCGTTTTGGGAGGAAAACATCAACAAAAACTGGGGGAGGGGTTGTATAGCTGGGTATAGCTGGGTATTCAGTAACAAGCATGGGGATTGCAGGACAACAACTTATGGCACTTTGATGGGGTTTTGGGTTAGGAATAGATATAATAAAGTATCATTGCAGTATCTGGTCAGCGTTCCAAAAACAACAGATAGTCCGTTGGGGATTGTCATTCCAAATGGCATCAAATCTTCGGGTTTCATGTGTTCTTTCTTGAAGCACCAACCCAATATGTTTTCCTGGGAACAACCCAAAAAAAAACATATTACCCTCTGGTAAACTAACATAGCTATTGAACATGGCCATAGAAATAGTGAGTTGTCCCATGAAAAATGGTGATTTTCCCATCAGTTTTTTGTATGTTTACCAGGGGGTAAGATGTGCTTTACCACAGTCAACTTTCTGAATGGAGCCAGCTAGGCTGTTCAAGGTGGGCACGGCACGCTGGGAACCTCTTGCCTCATGCACAAAATGTTCCAAAACAAGTCATCCCATTCTTCCCCTACTGGTTGATGGTAGACCTACCCCAGTGAAAAATATGAGTTCGTCAGTTGGGATGATTATCCCCAATATATGGAAACATAATCCAAATGTTCCAAACCACCAACCAGCCCTAATATTAAACACCTCCTTAGAAACCATGGTTTTTCGTTGGGATTTTCCACAGAATTGGGGCATTCCCGAACGCACACATAATTGGGTCCCAAAGGGGGTGTTTTTGAAATGAATGAGGGAAGGGATGAATCATATATTACTGTAATCTTTGTACCACATGAGATCCCATTAGTATATGCATGTTGTATATTCCATTTAATTGTAGGATTATCAACTAATACCGACATGAAAGCACCTCCGACTTCACAAGCGCCACATCTTCGTCCAAGTCGGACTTGGCAGCAAAGACCTGCGAGGGAAGGCATGGGAGTTTCATATCAAATATATATTTGTTATATATATATATATATATTATAGTATTATATAGTGACACAAGCTAATTACATGGGTCTGTGTATATCATAATATTTCACTAACTTGAATTGTTGGGTCATTTGTGGATGATTTCCCTTATTAACCATGATTCCAGGGCTCGGTCGAACAGTGAGGTCGTGATGAAATTTACCCAGATATCATTGGGTTGGTTTAAGGGAAAATCTACAGGAAACCATGGTTTTTACCATCAAATATAGGGCTTTCCTGTAAATTCTCCCATCATCCAATTCTATGAAGATAGGGTACTTTACTATGGTTTACTGTACATGTTTATGGTCATCTGCCATGGCAATCCCAGCTAAATGGGTCAATCGGTCAATTGGCGCCTGCGATGCCCAGCGTCCGAAGGTGTGCCGTCGACTTTGGCCACCCGAGTTGTCGGGTTCGTTCACAGTCCTTGGAACCAGGTCGGAGGCATTTGGATGTCATGGATTGTGATGCTGGAAAAGTATACGAAAAATGGAGGTAGAATGTGGATTTAACATGATTTATCATGATTTAACTATACCATAAACCTTAAATGGGGATTTCACATGATTTCACCAACATGGATTGGCAATCGGATTGGTTTCTGCGGGAAAATATCGATTTTGTATGATTTGTCATAGTCATAGGGGGCTTTCCGAAATATTTGTTTCCTTGAACCGATCCATTGGAGGATCCTGTCACCATGTTTTGATCATCCATGTTGACCAACAGCTGTCCATCTCCCATGGTTTCATGATGATGCACTACCCTCTGGCAATTTAACAAAAAGCTATTGAAAATTGTGATTTATAGTGGATTTACCCATGAAAAATGGTGATTTTCCATAGTTTTTTGTATGTTTACCAGAGGGTAACATTTCCCGTAGCCTACCCCATTTTTGTGGCTTCCAAATATCCCGAAAGCGGCGTTGCACACTGTCCCTCAGTCCCTCAGTCATCTTAAAATGGTGACACCGCTGCTGCCGAGCTTCATGACGTTCATCATGCCCGTAGGAGTCAGCAACCTTGGGGATGTACCCCAAAGAAATCCCGGGCGAAAGAAACTGAGACCTCTGGCGTTTTTTTTTACCATGAAAAACACCGAAACTTGCGTTTTTCTGGCTGAGATCTCCATAGATTTGTCCGCATGAAACATCCAATGATGGGATGGGGGGTGACATCGGTGGCATGACTCTTGAAGTGGTAAGTTGGGCTCCTTGGTCTTAACGACTTCGATTTGCTGAAGGAATCTCCGCCAAACATTCCCGGGAAAAAACACACCATCACCTCAAGGGCTAACGATGATAAGCCCGAGCGACAGGATCTGCAAAGCCTGCGGGGCCAAGGATAAACGCATCTCTTCCTGGCAGCCAAGGACAATTTCCCCTAGAATCCTTAGGAGAAACACAGTGCTTTCAAGCAAGAAAAATGATGGTTTTATCGGATTAGGATCTAAAATGATGTCCATGGGATTTGAGGTGGAAATATATGGTGTTTACCATGCTGTAACGGTACATAATGACACATACATCGGGAACATAATAACTAACTCTTGGGGATGGTTCATTATTGGATTTACCCAGCGGACACAACTACGAACCATACTGATCCAACATCATCAAAAATAAACCATCATTTTGGGGCCGTATCATCCCTATACTTCTCCCCTTCGGAAATTCCCCCAGCCATCGCCAACCCTGCCATCGCCTCGGCTTCAATGTGCACGCTGACCATGTTCTTTTCCTCCAGGCCCCTGAAGTACATGGTTGTCATGCGGAAATGGGCGATGGCCAACTGAAAAAAATGTGGAGGTACAGGGAGGTACCCCATTTGATACTGATTGGTGGTTGACCTACCCCTCTGAAAAATCATGGGGTTCGTCAGTTGGGATGATTATTCCATTTCCAAGATGATGGGAAAGTCATAAAAGTCCATGGTTCCAGTCACCACCAACCAGATAATTTATCATTAATCACCATGATTACTCACCATTAATCACCATGAAACCCTATTAAACCCTATTAAACCAAACCACCAACCAGTACCCCATTTGGTAGTACACACACACACAGCACACTAGACTGGACTTCCAACTCCTGAGGTCATGTGGATTTTCATGGGAAAAAATGGGAGTATCCAAGTCACCACCGGGAAAGCTGGTGAACCCCACTGGAAAATGCTGGCTTTTCCAAGCGATACCGCGATACCGGTCATCCCATGTGGGGCTGTTTTCTTAAACGCTAAGTAGGTGAACATCACTTCAATAACGATGGTTTTTGATACCTAGAACTATAGTTAATGGCTGGTTGGTGGTTGCTGCTAACCCCTCTGAAAAATCATGGAGTGAAAGTCAATTAGGATCATTATTCCCAATCTATGGAAAAATAAAAAGTGTTCCAAACCACCAACCAGATGGGGTTTATAAACCCACTATATAACTGGGGGCCCCACATTGTACAATTCCATACGCCCCCGTCTCTTTGGATGAAAAACACAATGATCCATCTGTTGAGCATGACGAAGCTCCAGACGTCCGTCGTGTCCACGGAGTTTGGTCCCACAAGAATCCTGCAGTTATGGCCCAAAATACCAGTTGTAAGTACTAACAAAACCCCATTTATAGAACGTGTCTCATCCCATTTGTAATCCCACTTATACCCTCCGGTAAACTAACATAACTATGGAAAATCACCATGTTCAATGGGTAAATCCACTATATATGGCCATTTTCAATAGCTATGTTAGTTTGCCAGAGGGTAACTAATAAATGGCCATAACTGTGGGATTTCATCCGTTTCATCGTGAATTTTTTGGTGCCTGTATTCGATGATGACATTCACCGGCACGGGCTGAATCATGTCGAACTGCTCCTGCGCATCATCCCCGGTGACCCACCGCACTCGGTTGGGCGACGTTTGGGTACCCAGGTGCTAGCCAGAAAGCTTCCATGCTTCCATGAAACATGCCAATGTTACCAGTTGACATTAATGTGATCACGATGATCACCACAATGATTGGTGACTGGTGGTGTTGGTCCTTGGGATTCGGGACTCTTTCTTGGCGATGTTAGGCACCATGCCATGAGATGCACGGTAACATAAAAATTACATGGGGTTTACATGGGTTTACCCTGAAAAAGAGTGCATCTTTATCACAATGTAACACCATACCACGTCAATCCATTTTAATTGGACAAATTTACCCTCTGGTAAACTAACAGTTTGCTATTGAAAATGGTGATTTATAATATTTATAGTGGATTTTCCCATTGAAAATGGTGATTTTCCATAGTTTTTTGTATGTTTACCAGGGGGTAATTGCCTTTCCATATCTTTTCAGGCGACCTCCCGCAAGTCCCGTCTTGTCAAAGCACGGAGATTTTTCCAAGTCTTGTTGGTCTGAAAAAACCTCGTCCGTCATCCCTAAGTTTGATAATAGTGGGTGCCCAGCTGATGATATAGCCATTGAACATGGCCATTTATAGCGAGTTTACCCATTAAAAATTGTGATTTTCCATAGTTATGTTAAATTACCAGAGGGTAGATGATAGGATTTTATCCCTTTACGTATCTGGTAAGTCTTTGGTTTCCCTTTCTTTTTTCACTACCAATCAGCCATCATCAGAATATGTAAATTTATCCCCATGAATTCCCCTATGTCTTTGACAGTTGAACGAAACACACTCAAAAAAACAAAAACAAACAATACACTAGTATCACTACATGGGTCATTAAATGTCCCCATTGAACATCACCCAACCATTAGGTATATGGTCAATGCCATGGCTACTATAAGGTGATGTCCAATATTCCCAAAATGGGACAGTTACCAACCCCTGCACTAGTTCACTAACTTGAAAATAACTGAAATAAAGCCATTTGGGGATGATTCCCCATCTAGAAACCATTATTCCAATGATGTCTCAATGAGGAAATAAGGCTTTTCCAGCCATCAACCAACACCGAAAGACCAAAGCCGCCTGTCGATGAGAAGTGGCCCGCAGGGTAGTGTGGGTGAGGCGCAAATCCAAATCCATGCCTCGACGGATTCGCAGAAGACACGGTAAAATCCATGCGTCAGTCTGATCGACTGGAAAAGCTTGGGTTATTTGATGATAGATTCTGATAGATCTGATAAATGTGTTTAAATAGAAAAGTTTTACGATCCTACAGCCTGGTCTTCACAAGTAGCTTCGCTTCTGAAATGCAGGTGGAGTCCATGGAGTGGCAACGGATTAGTTGCAAAGTACTCCCCTCTAGAGGTCAACAAGGTCGACAAGGTAAATTTCGACGGTTTCTTGAGGCATCTTCGAGAAAAAAAAACCGGATGAATTCATGATCTTCACATCATTCCTGGTTGGTGGTTAAAAAACCATCTTGAAAAATATGACTTCGTCAATGGGAAGCATTATCCCATATATGATGGAAAATAGCAAATGTTCCAAACCACCAGCCAGAATAAATGAAAAAAGGAAAAGGACAACTTAGGAAAAGAGAAAGGACAAGGGCAAAACCCAACAACAAACACATAGGGCTGAGAGCTGGGTTTTATGAATTGGGGGGACGCTCACTTTTAATTGGGAGGGCGAGACCACTCATGGGGGCTACGCTTTGTGAGCTTCCAGAACTATATTTTGCTATGCAAAAAGTGAGGAGAATTTGATCATTTCGGGGATGATAGTTTTTTGTTTAATATTTTTCTGGGGTGGTAAAATTAATCATTAATCAGGAGAGATCAAGAAATAAGAAATTAGATTTCCAAATTGAAAATAAAAGGGAACAATGCTAAATTTGTACCACCAAAATCTCGGGGTTCCGGAGGGGTATGTTTAATTGGAGAGAGATAAACCTACTGTAGTCGACTTTAGTATTGTCCTAAAATCGGGGAAGAGCCAGCGTATAGTCAATTGGGGAGGCATTGTTAATCCTAACTTGACATTTTTCATCTTCTCATAGACATAATTCAAGGCGGCGAATTATAGTCTGTTTCCAGGGAAACACCTCTGCATATGAACAGCAAACAGCGGGCCAGCACATCCACGGTATAAACACGCATGGCCGTCAATGGAACCAGGCTTAAACAAACAATACCAGCGTTTACCTAAAGGGCGAGCGATTGGTTTTCCATGGGTTTTCCCATGGTTTTCCCAACCCGCTCCGCGGTCACTGGCCCAGTCGCATTTGTACTCGCAAGGGCAGTTGGTCTTCAAGTGCCTTGGAATGATAACTTGAGGGGGCTCCAAGGGCTTTATAACAAGGGTTTTTCCCTCTGGTAGACTGTTACATAACTATGGGAAATCACGATTTTTAATGGGAAAACTGACTATTTCTATGGCCATTTCCAATAGCTTTGTTAAATTACCAGAGGGTAATTGGTTTTATGGTCTTACTGCATATTACTGCAGTAGCATTTGGAGATCATTCCAATCTGGATACATGTGGGTTGAAACAACTTGAAGAGTAGGAGTGAATTGGGCATGATGATCCTTTGAATGAAAGGAGTTATCACTACAAGCATAAGAGCAAACCATATTTAGTGCAACATGTCTGACATATAGGTTACATACCCTCTGGTTATTTAACATAGCCATGGAAAGATCCACCATTTTTAAGTTCGGTAAACCATCTATTTCGAACCGGGCCATCAACAAACCATGGCAAACTGTGAACGTCATAACCAGAGGGAACTAATCCCAGGGGGATTGGATCCATGGTATCAACTAAAGTAACCTCAACACAACACCCCACTACGTAGAACTTCCGAAACACCTCACGACTCCCAAACTCCCAAATCAAACAGGCCCTGCGACATAATGTGGAACCGAGCTATGATTATGAAATTTACAACTCAAGCTAGATATGTCTGCCATGAAGCCAACACTTCACCTCCGTATTTCAAGCAATTTAGCGAACTATGGTCTATGGTGGTTTAAGTCCCATTACAATCCAATTACACATAATTAAACCACATCACAATTTGTGCTGGTTACAGTGATCCCATCATTTTCGCATCATTTTCCCATCATTTTCCCATGGCAAGTGGCAATTCGCCCAAGCTGAAGATGGCGGTGCCCAGGGTCACAGGCACGTGGAGAATAGGTGAGGCAATCATGATCCTGGACTGGACTGACCCGTCATCTAATGCTAGTGAAGTAAAGCCCCCCCAGTTTTAAACTGGTTATACATGATGGTTTTCATGGTACCTACCATAGATTGCCATATTTTTAAGGCCTATATATAT
>Ga0126342_10023024_pt1 | contig 10233 bp, 8 predicted proteins | sample Cyp1metagenome_FD_92528 | JGI IMG/M metagenome (GOLD analysis project Ga0126342, IMG submission 92528) | Coral microbial communities from Lord Howe Island, Old Settlement Bay, Australia - Cyphastrea 1 metagenome | ecosystem: Host-associated > Invertebrates > Cnidaria > Coral ... | reverse complement strand
TGGGAATATCTCTGGAATATCATGGGAATATCTCTGGAATATCATGGGAATATCTCTGGAATATCATGGGAATATCTCTGGAATATCATGGGAATATCTCTGGAATATCATGGGAATATCTCTACCATAGGTGACCCTTTTACTGAAGAACCTGGGGTGATTGATAGCTTTAATGCGAAACATCGGGGGTCCTGGTACAGAGAGAAACATATATATATATATATATGTATGTATATGTATATATATATATCAATATATATATATCAATATATATATATATATCAATACATATATATATATACACATATAATTACATATATGTATATACATATATATATATACACATATAATTACATATATGTATATACATATATATATAATTTTCCCACCTGGTCCTGGAGATTTTGGTAACAAATATCTCAGTCAACATCTCAGTCAGCGCTGAGAGCCGAACAGCCACAAAGCTCCGGATTGGCCAAATTCATCTTGCCAAAAGACCTCGCATCCCATGTCTGGTTGGTGGTATACCTACCCCTCTGAAAAATGATGGACTTCGTCAGTTGGTATGATGAAATTCCCAATATGATGGGAAGAATAACATTCATATATTGACCATATCAACCATATAATGACTTTCCATATATTGGGAATTGACCATATTATATCATATATTAACATATATTAACCATATTTGGTTCCAAAGCACCAACCAGTTTCATTTCATCCCATGAATTTCATAACGGGATAACCGGAAAATGCCCAGAAAACTGGTACCATTTTTTTCCATTTTGAGACCGATTCCGTATAAAAGTAGCATTGTCCAGATTTTCCAATGGCCATAAATTGGCTTACCATTGTTGAGATACACCACAGGATTGGAAAACACTGTGGAAGATGGTTGCACTATTGAAGTCGCAGGACTTCCTTTCTTGTTGTAGTCCCTATTCATCCGGCTGTTCCGGCGATTAACCTACAAAAATCTATAAAAAACAGATAGACAGGAATAAAAACTATACGGGTGTATCTTAAAATGGGATATCTCCCCTATCTCATGATAGGGAATTTTGATGATAAGCCACTGGATTTTATGTTTTTTCCCCTACTTTTTTTTTCAGACAAGTCAACAATTTGGGATTCCCTCATCAACTGCGCGGCAAGTGCTATCCCTTCGTTTCTCCAGGACCAGTTTGGGGCAAACGGATCACAGAGGCTGGGGCCCATCAAAAGCACGTTCCCAACAAGAAAAGGAGCAGGTCATGGGGTGGGGCCTCATCTGGGAGTCATGCCAGTTCGATATCTACAATCTACACATATCTGACATATCTGACCACCCCTCCGTGGTCACCACGGTACTACCGCTACCACGTGTCACTTCCCTTGATGTTTCACGATGTTCCTTGTTTTTGGGCCCTCAGGGAGATCTGTGTCACCAGGCCAGAGGATGGTGGATAACTCAAAAGGCTTAAAGGTCTCCACCTGGACGAAATGGGGAGCGAGTAAGGCTGAGCTGCTTAGAGTTTCGGCACATGAAATCGATCAGCAGCTGTTTTTTGATGAATTTGGATCATTGGACATAAGAATTCTAGACATATAGAGTTTTCCATTTCCCATGGTTTTAAGCACAGTTCAAACCACTTGTCTTCACGTCGTGTTTATGCACCAGCTGATTACCACTGCCCAATGAGGACCTGGGGAATGGGACGAGGAGCCCAGTGATGTTTCTTGCTTTATAAACCCGCTGTCACTACAGCAACTATCAAATACTTCACCATGTTTTAACTATATACATGGTGAATAAACATGGTTTACTATAGTTAAATCATGTTGATATAGTTAACCATATAGTTACCTAACATGAATTAACTATATACAGTACATGCATAAATCCATGGTTAAATCATCAAATCCCTCAGAAACCCAACAGTTCACCCAGCGAAACTCAACTTGGCTGTCGTCGAGCGGGGCCTCATCTTGTCATTATCTGAAACTCGGGCGGGTTTTTGTCTGCTAGCTGCTAGCGAAACTTATCTCGGGTTACATGCGCATTGTTGGTGTCATACTCATATAGACTGACGATGTCAGAAAATCCTATCTGATAATGTTCCGAAGAACTCAAATCCCTACCCTCCCAGATTTGGTGTAAAGAAAAATCTACAGGATAACATGTTATATATATATACATATATATGTTGGGAAAGACCATGTTTTCTTGCAGATGTTCTCTTAAACCAATCAATTGATTCCAACACAAGCTACCTTTCAATAATGCTCTTGCCATTTCAGATAGCCAAGTTTGTTGCTTCCATCTCGGGTTTCTTTGTTCCATCAGAAGATACTTGGACATGATTAATTCTTCACCAAGCTTCCAGCCAACACAATTAGACCATGAGAATCACATCGATTTGGAAGTCTGCGAATCCACATGAACGGCAGGGTCCAGGTCAATTGGAGGCAGGCAGGTCTTAATTTATTGGTTACATCAACTGCTGATAAAACACCTGCATTTTTCTCGGTCAAGTATTTTGTGTTTTTTTCTGCTGGATGACTCCCTGGGTAACTCCCGTTCTTCCCATGTTCATGGCCAATCTTAGATACCCTGCATGTTCTTGTTTTAGCTGGTTAGTACATATATATATATAGCCATTTATGATCATTTGTGATAGATTAAGTCGTATTTATGATAGATTAAGTTGCAGTGATGGTAAATTAAGTTAAGTAATATTCATCCAAGAATTCCCAAATGTGCCCTTTCCACGCCTGACTCTGAGCTGGAGTCGCGATCGCCTACCACGGCACTGGCTAAGGGGATGGTGTAGGATGAAATAGGATGATTTTTGGGTCTAACTTAGCACAGATTTGACGACTGGAAACTGTGGTGTTTACCATTTTTAACCCCCCAAAATAAAATAAAAAAAAGATATGGGGGATAGGTCAAAACTCAAAACCTATCATGAACCTAAATATTTCTGGGGATAAACATCCAAATTCACCAGCTGTTTTGCGGTACAAAAACCAGGTATCCGGTATCAGGGTTTTGACTCATATCCATATCAGGGAAAGCCTCAGGAAACCATGAGGGGGTTCCTGCAAATCTTTCCTTTCAACCAATTTTGACAACTGGCACACATAAATCCCAAATGATATCGATTGTGGAAACATGCAGAAATATGGAATGCAGTAACTCAGTAATAATACATCCATTGAAATTCCCACATTACCAATCCAGTTCACACAGTTCATCCACAAATATTGGGCTAAGATAGGAAATTCACGGACGGGATAAGGAGCTGATTCAACGGGCGCCCTACAGTTCAGGATGGAGGCAACCAGCAAAGTTATGCGTCCCCCGGCGTCAAATCCATAAGAAAGCTGGTCTACCCTCTGGTGAACTAACATAGCAATGGAAAGATCCACCATTTTTCATGGGAAAATCCACTATTTCTATGGCCATTTTCCATTGCTATGTTAGTTCACCAGAGGGTATCCAAGAAAAGAGGCGCTGGGAGGAATGCTTCAAGAGAAAACACCGACCTATACACATTTCCACATTTCTTCGTCCGAAGGAACAAAGGCCCAATCAACCATGACTTCTCTGGGCATCGGACAAAACCATCACAGCCTAGATCTGACATGACATAGGTCTTACCATCTGGTTATGACTAACAGTTTGCCATGGAAAGATCCACCATTTTTGAGTTCGGTAAACCATCTATTTCTGTGGATCATTGTTATTTAACACAGTTTGCCATGGAAAATCACCATTTTTGATAGGTAAACCATCTATTTCTATGGGTCATCGAAAAACCATGGCTATGTTAGTCATAACCAGGTTGGGTAAACATGGGCGTTTTCGCCGTCCAAACCTCCCCACGCCTATTTTAAGGTCGATGCCGAGCAGCCAAGTGCCACTGGAAAAAACTATCGCTGCCACAAAAGGATCAGCTGGTGCCCAACGTTGTCCCACGTGGGTTCAATTCATCCCCACAAAAATCGTAACATCTTGTGGTTTGGTCATATATGTCATATATATGTCATATATGTCATATATGGCATATATGTCATATATGTCATATATGTCATATATGTCATATATGTCATATATGTCATATCACACCCACTCAAACTCAAAAACTCAATGCTTGGAATGTCTCGGATTTCTTTCATCGCCACGGCCGTTCCTTCTGGTCGTGGCACCTGGGTCCCTATAGATATCACCACTTCACAGCAGTCGGGCACTCAGCTGATGAAATCTACCGCTCAGACAATCAGTTCAGGCAGACAGACGCATCTCCCAATAAACCTCAGTCACCCGTTGGGCAGTTGGACCGTTGGACATGCAACGCAGGAGGCTTGGGGGATGGGGGACGAAAGCTCCGATCTAGAGAACCTGCAATAATTTGATGTCCGAAAATCGAATGGTGATATTTTCAGACATGCTTTTCTTGTGTGCTCAATCATGATCTGCCGCATCACACCCAAGATCTCTTGATATCCAGTTCTATCATTCAATCCGTCGAAGCATCCATCGATTTCTGTGTGAAAAATCCCTTGGATCTGGCTGTTTTTTTTGAAAGTCCCCAGTCCCCATCTCCGAATGGTAAAACAATGCCATCTTTTTCAACCATCCCCCAAAGTCAGACCACTATTTCTATGTGGTAAATAAAAAAAACAGTCATGGTTGGTTTATGTCATTGTTTTACCCACATTAAGTTTCTAAAACCGATCCGTTGCGCGTTGGATGCGGACTCCCCTGGCAACGCCGCGCCACCGTTGCGGGATAATCATGGCACAATGTGGCACCGCGGTGCCCTTCATGGCCGCCTGAAGGCTGGACTTGTAACTTGCTTCACTATCTATAATATATATATATATATATACACTGGTTGGTGGTTTTAACCATCTTGAAAAATGATGGAGTTCGTCAATGGGAAGGATGACATCCCATATATGATGGAAAATAAAACATGTTCCAAACCACCAACCAGTATATATATATAGGGTTTATGGATATTGTGGATGGTGGTTGATGTTAAACACCCTGATGTCATGCTGATCATATACTGGTTGGTGGTTTCAACCCCTCTGAAAAATATGAAAGTCAGTTGGGATGATGAAATTCCCAATATATGGAAAAATAAAATGTTCCAAACCACCAACCAGTATAGAGTTTATGGATGTTTCTGGGAAATATAGCAATAATCACTAAAAAAGAGGAACATCCATGAATAGGGGTACACCTCAATCATCCGATTTATAGATGGATTTTCCCCTGGAAATAAACCATCCATTTAGAGGTAGCCCTAGTTCAGGAAACCATCATATAGATTCATATAGGGTTTATGGGAGATATAGCAATAATTACTATGGGATTTCGCGGGGTTCATAAACCGAAGAAAACTTGGGGGTATCACCCTGCAGGATCAGATGGGACCTTTGGAAATTGAAAGGGTGAATTAAGATAGTAATTGAGTGTTATGATAATATGTCATGTACCCTCTGGTAATTTAACATAACTATGGAAAATCAGCATTTATAGTGACATTTCCCATGAAAAATGGTGATTTTCCATAGTTATGTTAGTTTACCGGAGGGTATCTTTATGTATCTGGCATTTTCTAAGGGATAGGAAATTGGATGTTCCAAATCCATGTTGTTGTGACAAAAACTTGATTTGCAAGCACCAAATGGTTCCCCATTTATAGGAAATATTAATGAACAGCCAAAGCTCCGAATCGCTCTCACCACTGGACAGAAAAAAGAAACTTCGTATCAAGTGAGATCATCCCGTATAAATCATCCCTCTATATATAATAATCCCTCTATATAATCACTCTATATATCATAAATCATATACTCCCTCTATATATCCCATGAGATCTGCATGATATCCGCATGATATTCCCATCTCCTCCCCCGGATTTCGATCTTGGCCTTCAGCGCGTGGTAGGCCAAGCAGGTGAAGTCTGCGGGCTGCGCCTGCTTCGTGGTTTCCACGTTGGTGGCCACCTGGACCCGCTTTCCTATGATCAATGGATTGGATTAGGGAAAAATTTACAGGAAAGCCCCATATTTCATGAATTTAATGGGAAAATCTATGGTTTCCGGTTAAGATTTTCCCTTAAACTCATCCATTGAGATGATATACCTATTTAGAGAATGATGTTATATTTAGATCATGTGAGCTAGGACCTCCAAAAAAGAATATTATATACAGAAGTACGGGTCAAAATGTGCCAATGGACTCACAAATCTGGCTGTCTTTTGGGAATGAACATAAACAAGTTTTGCAATGTTTTGCACAAATTTGTTCTCACTTTTAGGGTCTGATACGATCCATCTTCGGAGTCAATATTTTTAGCATCTAGCATCCTGGAATATAAAGTGATGGAAATAGATTTTTCAAGATACAGAAAAGATGATGACACTGATCCAGTTGACAACCTTCAAACACTGAAGTCAATAGGTTCTAATGGCTAACTTTTTGAATGTGTTTTTTAATAAGTCCGTTTTTGTTGGGTGAGGTTCCCGACTTTCTGGTATCCCGAGAGAACGGATCCTGCAAACTCTGCAAACTCCATCTGAAAACATCTGCAAAACTGTCTTAAAACCTGCATCACCAAACGCTACTTAAAACATCTACAAGTTGGGTTCCTCTGAAAATGTGGTACCCTCAAGTCCAATGCATTGCATTAGATCTACAAAAAATCCGCATGAAATGGCCATTTGGGAGCTAAAAAAAAACAGTCTTAGACACACCCATATGCTCTGGGAGCTTCAACTAATACTTCAAGCGCCAAGTCGCAGTAATCACAAAGTCATCTTCCGGAACATAGGTGGTCTGCGATTGATAGCCATAGGTGTCTCCCACATGGCCATATGCAGCACCACTCCCAATGCTCCAGTCCAAGTTGAAGGTGCCCATGCCGTAGAACTTCATCATACCTCACCACTGGTGCAGGGAATCCCCGCAGAAGTCAGACTATGGACGTTTTTCAGAATAAGGCCCTTGCATCTCAAAAAACAGACCCTTGACAAATTGATGATGAGGCCCAGGAGCCTCCACTCATCGTGCTGAAGTTCGTCAAGAGGGCTTGACTGGATGCTGAGAGAATGGTAGGTTTCCTGGGGCAGCCACTCACAAAACATCAGACCTTCGGCTGCATCTGGACCGTCAGGCCTTTGGAATCCAACATGCTCAACTTAAATAGTTGTGAATGTTCATCCCATTTTCAGGCACTTCGCCTTGGATTTCTTCAAGGGACTCAAAAAGAGCAAAGATTCCCCAAATGGATTTCCCATTGGGAAAATAACACATCGCCTTCAACCAACCCAGGTAGTTCCCTGCCATCTTCCGAGCATCTTGGTATTATAGAGCTCATAGGTAAATCTCGCCACATCTGCCACCGAGCCCAGGTAGTTCCCTGCAGTCCAACCACCCAAACAGCTCACATCCCAGACGTCTTGTTTCGGCAACTGAGCTGATGGATAGAACTCCATGAAGCCGTGCACAACAGTGAAATCGCTGCAGGGACCAGACCTGGAGCGATTTCAAGATGACTTCACCCAGTAAAAATCCCATGGGAACGGAAAATCATAAGTTCCAGCTATGAAGTTCTAAGTCCCCAATGCGTGGGGACTATAGGCGCCATTCAACTGAGAAAGTGCTGAAAGATTTTCGCAAAGTACAGTGCGTTGGGATTGGCAGGATTTAATGGACGCGGTTGCGTTTAAGGTGTAACCCTTGGAAGTGGAGCGACGACAACCTCTGAGGGAAGCTGCAAAGCTTTCATGTCCAATTAGATGGGGTCTAGGTCCATCAAAGGAAATCTATATTGGCCACTGCTCAGTGCCCCCAATGCTATGTCCATTTAGGAAAAAATACGGGCCCGGTTTACTATTTCAATTTAACAAACAAGCAATGATTGAAATAGAAAATTATGAATTGCTAAACAATCAATTGCCATCAATTGACTATTTCATTGATTCTTCAAGCATTTATTGCGTGACTATGACAGATTCACCATGGAAGTTGAGGAACCTTTTCGCCTTGAGTTTGGTATCTTCACTGCTGGGCTGCTGGCAGCTGGGTGAATTTACCAATTGGTCAATCATGGTCAATCTGACCCATGTCCAACCCCCCCCGAAACCTCACCACACATGTTCCAAACGCCAGGATTCACGCCACGATTTGGCGATTCCTCTGGTCACAAATCTCCAGTTTTGTTCGTCTAGTTCGTCTCGGTGTATCCTTCACAATTTCATGGATTTCCCCATCATTTCATGGATTTCACCTCAATAGAATTCAATAGAACTGTAGTTCTTCCACCATCTTCCACCCAGAAATCATCAGAAATCAAGCCAGAGAAACATCACAAACTTCGAATGCTGGAAGGCTTTTTGCAAAGCCTGTGGGATCACGGTGAATTGGTCGTACTGTTGCCATGACCAAGGGCTGTCGGGCTGGTGGTAGTGGGTAGCCAGGACAAGACCCAACAGGATGTAGTTGGTGCTGCAATACATCCTGAGGTTCCAGGGAGGTGAATGGAGGTGAATTGAGGTGATGAATGCAAGAAGCTGGAAATCCAATACAATTTTTCAGTGGGGATGTAATGTGACTGTCAATGGATTCATTCTTAGAGTTTTCCGGTTTCGACTTTGCCTGAGATCACCAAGTCCAGAATTCTGAGATCACCAACAGATCACCCGGAAATCCGCAAGCCAAAGCAGGATGATACTCCAACAGTCAAATCACAGTCAAATCTCTCAACAAATTCATGGGAGATCAAAAATGGACCTATCTATCTTCAATATCCAGATCCTGTCACTATCACGTATTTTTTATCTCTCCAATGTTAGATGTTAGATGACCCAATGTTTTCATCAATGTTAGGTTTAGCAGCTGTTCTGGACAACATCAAAAGATCCGGATGTGGATTTGGCTGTTTCAACAGGGTCCACCTACTAACGGGTTATGTAATGATTTTGTGTCTGATGTAACCTACATCCAATTTGCCGGACTTCGGAATTTGGGTGGTTAAGAATTCATCCAACATCGCCCAGCGTCTGTTTCGTTCCAGGTGTGGATTGCAACTCTGGACTGACGAATTTGCCAATGATCTCCTTGGCATCTGTTTGTCAAGATGGGGAAATATAAGGTTGAATGGTCAAAACGAAGCCATTAATCAGGAAATAATGGGATATCATGGGATATATCATGGGATATAACATGGGATATAACATGGGATATATCATGGGATATATCATGGGATATATCATGGGATATAACATGATATAACATGGGATATAACATGGGATATATCATGGGATATATCATGGGATATATCATGGGATATATCATGGGATATATCATGAGATATAACATGGGATATAACATGGGATATAACATGGGATATATCATGGGATATATCATGGGATATATCATGGGATATATCATGGGATATAACATGGGATATATCATGGGATATAACATGGGATATATCATGGGATATATCATGGGATATAACATGGGATATAACATGGGATATATCATGGGATATATCATGGGATATATCATGGGATATATCATGGGATATATCATGGGATATAACATGGGATATAACATGGGATATAACATGGGATATAACATGGGATATAACATGGGATATATCATGGGATATATCATGGGATATATCATGGGATATATCATGGGATATAACATGGGATATAACATGGGATATATCATGGGATATATCATGGGATATATCATGGCATATATCATGGGATATAACATGGGATATAACATGGGATATATCATGGGATATCTGACCAACAAATAGCTACCCAATATCATGGCTTTGTCTCAAGACGAAGAAAAAAACGGCTGGGGGCAGGGAGCGCTTGACCAATGATGGGATTTAACTAGCAATGATGGGAATCTAACTATATTTAACTAGCAATAATTCGGATTATGGGATATGATATATATATATAATACAATACAATATAATATAATATAAAACAATATAATAGTATAATATAATTTAATATAATATAGCACAATATAATATAGCACAATATAATGTTATATTATATTACACAATATTTTAAATATATTATTATATATATATATATATGTTATTATTATTATTAGTATTTATTATTATTATATATTATATGTATACTATTTTTATATATTATTATATAGTGTATATATATATGTCTATTATATATTGT
>Ga0126342_10023023_pt1 | contig 10234 bp, 7 predicted proteins | sample Cyp1metagenome_FD_92528 | JGI IMG/M metagenome (GOLD analysis project Ga0126342, IMG submission 92528) | Coral microbial communities from Lord Howe Island, Old Settlement Bay, Australia - Cyphastrea 1 metagenome | ecosystem: Host-associated > Invertebrates > Cnidaria > Coral ... | reverse complement strand
GTACGGTATATGTTAAACACATGTAATGTTGTCAGAGTACACAGGTAGTAAATAGGAAGTAGATACATAACACATGTATATATATATATATATATCACTATAGGTAGTACGTAGGCGTCACGTGGGTACTTTGAGGGAGTATGTGTGCTGCGTAGGTCGCCGAAAAGGCAGCATGTACCTAGTAAATGCGAGGCTGGTCGTCAGAAATGCTGCCAATAGCTTGCAAATAGAAGGAAAGGGGGGGTGGTACCTGGGGACCCAACCCATGGGGGGGGGGAGGGGGGGGGGGGAGAGACGGAGGACGGGACCATATATACCTGAAAGACCCTGAAAGAGTCCGTCGCTATATATTGATATATTAACGTATATTAACATCCATGGCTCCTTGCATCTCCTTGCATAAACGTAAACTTCGTTCTTCAATGCCGCACTTGTTTCTAATAGCTAAATGCTTTGCGTGCGATGCCTACCTCGTTCTCAGAGTGTTCCTACCTGGTGTTACAACCTAAAATATGATGTTTTCGACAAACTGGTACGCCACAATACTATTCACCATTTAACCATATATAAAGCCGTTGCTCATATAAACAACATCATGTTTATATAAGCAGATCCAGAACAGGTTCTAAGTACAACGTCCAGTGGTTCTATCTCGTGGGTGGCGAAGTCATTCTAACTATCAATTTGATCATTCTTCTCGTGAGGTCGGATTTTCGCCAACTCTTCCAAAAGGGTATTCTAAGCTTAAGTCCGGCAATATACTAATGAACAATATACATTACTGGTATTGTACATTAATATACATTATATATTCCTCAATGCTCTTCCAAGATGGCGTCTTTGTGGTATTATGACCACCCATGACCACCCATGTCAAACACGTTCAAACTTCAAACGCAGTCTGCCGAGGCTTCGGTTCAACTCAGCACAGAGACAAAGAAGTTGTCACTCTTCAGGTTGGGTGGGGGCAGTCAATGAAGCTGGTGTCCCAACAACAAGAGACATCAAGAGACAAACAAAGATTCTGCAATAAGTTTGGAAAAATTGGATAAGTTTAATAAGTTTGGAACTTTTTGAAGAGGACCGTTGCGAAGCAGGACATAAATTGGTTTGACACGATCCAGTTTTGAACTACTCGCCCGTTGAAAGAAGTTCATGACGAGAATTCAGCTCCAGTGCACAATACAATAAACTGGGCTTGGCTATGTGATTTTGGATAATGTAGAAGCCCCCATCCCACAAGTCGTATGGTTTACTCCACTACATCTTGGGAGTGAACCCACGGGTCTTGCCTCCTTCACCCTCAGATCGGCTGGCACTAATGGGCCTGGCCTTCCCAAATGCAAGAAGCATGCGTGCGAAACAGAAGGTGTACGACAAGAACCATGTCAAAAACGGGCAACATTACCCAGTGGGAAACGAAAGAACATGATGGAATATCAAAATATCATAGAATTTCATAGAATATCAAGTAGCAAAAGGCTGGCAACTCTGTGACTGGCAAGGGAAGAGCCATCGCCGCTAGGCAGCCCCTTGTTTCTGCAATTTGTGCAATCTAGATGACACTCAATGACACTTAGACGTCTTGGACACTCAATTTGGACAAGACAAATCTGCGGAAAACGCATCAAGCTTCTTGCCCTGCAAGGGCCGTGCAAGCAAATTTAAATGCTATATGTGGAGCAGCAGCAGCAGGAGGAGGCCCGATGTGAGCAGTGCAGCACAAGCAAACTCAGGGCCCCAAAAAACTGCGCGGATAGGAGGAAGCGCCACGAAGAGCACAACATCAATCACAGCAACAAATCCAGAATCCAGAATGCTAAGCTTTGAAGCTCTGCCAGATGTGAAGAGGTTGAAGCCGATCTTCAAAGACTAGTATTACTACTGCATTGAATAGAAATCAACAGTGACGGGCTCAGTAGTATGAAGCTTGGCACGGGTCACAAACCAGGCAAAGCATGGCTGCTTAGCTTGGATCACAGGCGGGGCTGTGCAATATGGTGTGCATACTCAGACAGAACTGCTATAAAAATGTACAGTACACTCAGTACACTTCATTCAAAGATCGTAAATCAAACAGGTAGCGCAGACCCTGCGCAAGCCCCAGGCGGGCAATACAAAGTATGGGCTGGGAGAATCTGAGGCCCTTGATCAACACGCGCAAGACATTGTGTATTGATGAACTTCAAGCCAATCCCGCCAGGCCAAGGCAAGTTTGAAAGTTTATGAAAGTTTCATATATTTTCATATGCAAGTAGAAATCATACAAACCTCTTCCACATAATCCCACATATAAGAACGCTTTCGCAGGCACACTTGCACAACTGCATAGCTAAGTTGGGTGATCTCGAGGTTTTGTCTGCGTGCCCATCAAACCATCAGTCCTTGTTCGTGCAACATATTTCATCAATATTCAACTTGTTGTGTGGCTGAGAAAGCTGAATGGAAGTCATCTTATCTTGCATCATAACTTCACCTTGCAACAACTTAAAACATCTTACGCTTCTGGGCATGCACGGTTGCGGCTCTGCGGTTGCTTGGACATGCAGCTTGATAACAAGATTAACAAGAAACACGCGCGCACCACATTGATCCGGGCTGCACGACTACTTCTATGATATTCTATGTATCCCGCTGTATCCCCTTGTGAATTTCAATTGTCACCCAATGTGCCCCATTCTATAGAGGTACCTGGGTTCCACCATATCATATGGGTGCACACAAATAATCACTTTTAAAATCAGGAAAAAATAAGATTGCAAGAAATACGTCTCTATAAAATCAAGAAAAAACAGAGCAGCACATAGTTACAAATGCCTGCTTGTAAAAACCAAATCTCTATAAAATCTAGAGACAGGGTTAGAGTTGGAACACCTTTTTCCCCTTAGAGTATCTTAAAGTCATCCACCTGGCTCACTATAAAATCAGAATTTTCAAAATGGATCAAAATGGTGGTTTTACAAAGTCTATTTAACCATGTGGATGCTCAATATTGGGAAACCTGGTTTTTGATTTTATAGTGGAGCTGTTTGGCAGGCATGACGATATAAGGTGGGCCTGGATTTTTGATTTTATAGTGGGTTCAAAAATGCATCACAATGCGCTCATCCAGTATGATTCAGTGCTGTTTGACTTGAACACCTCCAACATAAAATATTAATGCGATGCGGCGATTGCGTATAACACCAAATTTGTATCAAAAACCTCCCCTCTATAAAATCATAATCTATGGGCCAACAAATCAGAACCATGCCAAAAATAGCCTCTCTATAAAATCAGGTTCCTGGGTCCCCCTGAACTGGTCATAAGCCACATGTTGGCTTACAAATGGTTACAAATAGCCTTCTATAAAATCAGGATATTTTTTTCGTAAATGTTTGAACACTTTGTGTACACACCTGGGCTGACTAAAATTATCGTTCTAAATTCTAAACGATACTTGGGTATTATAGAGGACATGTAAAGGGATATTTCTATGTAATCTATGTATCCAAATTGCATCGTCTACGCAGCAGCGTACACACGAAACGAATAAGCCAGAAGGACAAATAACATTTAATAAAACAAAAACAAACCTTGAAAGTACATGAAAGTACTCGGGTTTCGTCATGCGGTTATTTCTCTGCGCCTTGTTTATGATCGACAGATCCGGCTCCAGCACTGTGCTGCTCCCTGCAGACAAGGGCTCCATGGTCGCCTCCAGCCATCAAATTTGAGATCCTTTAGCATCCTTTAGCTGTATGCGATATCTGTATGCGTCAACGGGCCAGTTCTCTACCTGCACCTATTCAACCTATTCAGTGCCAAATGCTTCCTGTATGTTTCAGTTTCTCTCAGAATCTTCAAGTGCAGTACTCTACAAAAAATGATCCGATGAAAAGATTGGAGCCTTAACAATCTTGACAAAACTCCAGCGTGGAGCTCTCAAAATCGGTTCTTTGATGCTTGCGGGTTGCATAGTAGCTATCGTCCAAGGGAGGCTGGTAAGCCACGGTCTTGTCGTCCTGAAGCGGACACGGGGCCAATGTTCCAAGTATAAATACAATATATATAATATATATATATACTACATATATAAACATTATATATATAGACGAGTATTTATAAATTATATTTATATCATCATAATTCATCATATATTATAATATACATACATACCACCCCTGCTCCAGGACTTTCACTTTGAACAACCTCAAATGGTGGCACTTGGCTTTTGCACACAAAATGTCAAAGAACACCTCAACCATAGAAACGTGTCATCAAACACAAAGGTAGTCGTTTTAGGATATGGATCTATTAGATCTGCAGAACGATTGGCTAGATTACCTTCTTGAGATCATGCATGATCAGGATAAGTCAGAGTCAGTCTTGTCTACACGGTGAGTACATTTGGAGTTACAATTCATCTGTAGGCTTGCTGTAGTGGATTCAAATGACAAATCACCTGCTACAAGTATACTGAAACTCTCTTGCCTCAACATTCAATACGTCCACTTACCCTGCTCAAAACAGGTGAATGCAACCTGCAGAAGGCCCGTGATGCTCTGAAATTATGTGGTGTTAAGTAGATATAAGATGATATAAGTAGTGCTGTGGAGCGTCTCAAGAGTAGAGTTTTGGGATGTATTCAGGACGAAGGATGCCTTTTGCTGCCTGGCTACCTCCTTCCGAATCATTCGGAGCTCTTCAAATAGTGTTTCGAAATTCTCAGCACCATGCCAAGACTTCAAATTCTGAAGCTCCTGCAATCAGAAAAAAAACGAAAGTAGTTTGAAAGTTTGACGTAGTTTGATCGCAAAGGAAGCCACCAGTAAGTTCAAAGGACGGGCTGTGCTCTGAAATGCCCAAAATCCAACAATATTATTATATTCAAGGTACAGTACGCGGCGGCACCCCTGCAATTTCACTGCAAATTCCACGTTGACTAACGTTGCTTATATGATATATGTGTATATGTGTAAATCTTTCAATGCGTTTGCATGCCGTATCATGCCGATCTCAAAGTGATCTATCGCAAATTTCAAACGCAACTCAAGCTCCTTCATGGTCTGAAAACCATCGTGACCTTCTTGTGGCTCCGTTGTCTCCTGCAAGGACAACAAAATATGAAGAAGCATCCCTTAGATTGAACTGCATTGCTGCAAGAACGAACATCAAAATACGCAAAAAAGTGCAACATAATAATGCTTCCTGGATTCATGGCCACTGTCCTGAATTTCCTCTGGCTGTATGGGTGAAATGCTTCGCGAGTGCCGTCTCTGCCAGAATGCAAGGCCAGCCACTACGAACACAGAGACAATAAGTATCTCGGAAGTAAAGGGTTGGGAGGCTGGCAAAGGACTGAAAACAAACACGCAGCTACGAGATGCAACGAGTACTTTGATATACTTTGATTCATTACTTAGGTTGGGACTGGAAAACTACTCATCTTCAATGGCTGTGCCGAAGAAGGCCACACATGCTGAAAAGGATCCAAACAATCCTGAAAGATACTAAACATTCTAATGTATACATATGTATACTAATGTGGGATTTTGACCAGTTGACAATAGATTGAAATAGACCATGTCGATTTATTTTGTTTCCAGGTCTGTTTCGGATTTAGCTGGCAGAAGCATCCAAGTCCAACTTCAGTTCAATAGGAGTTCAATAGGGAGTGGAGAATTCCCTCGCTGAGGCAGCCTGATGACATGATGATCCAAGTCGCTGAAGCGAATGCGATGGTGAAGATGGCAGCAATCGACAAGTTTTTGCCAGGTTCCTCCAAGACTTTGTAACTCTTCTCTGCGACCTCCGGGCAGCCAGGAAAACAGTTGACTTTTTCATCCTTTCGGCTGCATGGGGCTTCCACATTTTCCCACTGATCGGGAGATATTCAGTTTTTCAATGTTGTTCAGGCAGTCATGCACTTATATAAGAGAATAATAGCTAATATATATATTATTATATATTTATATATTCAACTGATCTTCTAATCGTTGAAAAACAAAGCCTTGGGCCCTTGATGCTGCTGATAGCTACTGTGCAAAGAGGCACTGCTATCTTCTTGCTGACGCGATTGGCGTTGCTCAAGCAATGCCAATCACGCTGTCTTCCGAACTGAAGCCTTTGTAAGGTTCCATCATGTTCCATTCCATCTTGAAAATTGTGTTTAATCATCAAACGAGTGGTGTTAGTGTTGACATCCGGACAAGAGTACCGGTCCAAGATGCTACGAGTACTTCAGTGGTCTTGCTGAGGCAAGCACTGTGCGGAATGCGTAAATGCCAGATGTCAAACCCGCAAACAGGTTGCCGGTCCCATCTTGAACCTATCGTGAAGCGAGCCGGAGATGGATTTTCAAGTCGGGGCCAAAAACTGTCATTCCCTCTCAATTCACTCTGCGTTCCTTTCGTGACAGCTTGCAATGAGCTACCAACCCCTCCTCACCAGGATGGAATCATTCTAGATGGGTGAGATGTGGAAATGTAGTGCAAACAATGCAACCATTCCAAAAGCGTGACGAGTTGGTCTTGCATGGAAAACCAAACTTTCAACTGCGTTTAAAATGTTTAAATAATTTGAACTCTGCCTTGAATAATCAGTTTGCCAAGAAATCTTGCTTGTTCAATCTTTAAATCGTTTTTGAGCAGGGCAAAAATGGAATTCGCTAAACATCATCGCTGCGATGCCCAAACACTGCAGTGCTTGCGATGCTGACGGAATAGAAAACGTCATAGGTCCTTAGTAGCAATGTGGCATAAAATGGCAATATCAGTACTCTGTACATGATATTATTCTGGTGGAGATGGAATGGGTCCTTGGCCGCCATCCATAACACAAGGTTCTGGGGGAATTGCCTAGCTTGCCAGGTACACTAGCAATGTCGACGTTTGAGTTGGAGACTGCAAAGATTGCCGTGGCATACACTCACAGTCCGCATCTTCCTAAAGATAAACCTGTTCCATGCTGCATCATGCTGCTGACTGAGCCGGGTTGCAACAAACCATCCATTTGTATAGCCAGTGTATTGCCCTGAAGTTGGACTCGTGGTGACCGGCCCTTGGAACGTGAAAACCATTGAAAAACCATTGTAGCAGAAACATGCAGAAAGGATCAGAAAGGTTGATTTCCTGCTCTGAGCGCATCAACTGTTCTTCAAATATCCTGAAACCTATGCCTTGTTCATCCTTGTTCAGTTCTATTTTGCAACCCGAACTGAGCTAGTCGGACCTACAACTTTGAAATGGTGTCAACATGTGTCAACTACCAACTGCCTGAGTATGAAAACTGACCTCTTCCTGAGCAGCCTAAACATGATGCAAACACTCTGACCTGGAAGGTATCATTATTAAGTTGACTAGAATTAATTATATATCTAGAATGATATATATATATATATATTATATTATATTATATACATATATATAATATATACACGTATATTAAGTAGAATCGTATCAGAACGTGCTCAGAGCTCTGGCGATTCAGAGACAGAACTTGCATTTGCTTCTCCCTATCCGTGCCAGGATGCAGAGAAAATGGCCAGCACTTGATCTTCAGGGCCAGACAGTCCATAGCCACCCAGTGAGGTCAAGAAGAACAACCTACAAAGATCTGCAAAGTCTGCAAGGTGCTCTCGTGTGCAAAGTCGGATCACTTAAGGCTCGTAAGACCACAAATCTATAAGATCTGATCTGAGGTCTCTTGGGAAAGCCATTTGCATGGACGCCCAAAGTTTTTCGTCGGGTTAGCACCCAACTTCATCCCAACCTTGAAGAAGCCTGAGTCATCTACTACTTTGCACCAAATGTTATCCTAGGAAGTTTCCTTCCCTTTAGTGCACAGGAATGTGAATAAATATGAAGGAAGTGCGTCCAAGTTCACCAAATCTTTGCTACAGTTTCACCAAACAAAGAGGCATCATGTGGCATCTTGCTTGAAATGTAAGACCACTTGAGACATTCGTCACAATTGTTCCAAGACATTGGATCATAGTGCTTCGAATGCTTCGAAACAATGAGCAGTAATGAAATGTATTGAAATGTAACGAAGTCTCAGCTAGGCCACTCACTTGCAGCGGGGCCAAAGGAGATGCTCTCTGTAAACTTGAACTGTACGGTCACGTTCAGCGGTACATCCTTCGCCTATTTCAAATGTAGCTGGGCGCCCCGTGCGTATTTACAGCTTGGTCATATGATTTGTAGCATATCGACAAAAACATCAAAAACATAGACAACCGACCATGACACATGGACCCTTGGATTGAATGAGCCAAGCACGAGATATCAAAATGGACAAACAGGAATTCTAGACTGAACTGCTTCATCGAAACCATTTTGCTAATGATGTTCAAAAGGCACAGAACATACAAAAACTATCAAAAACTATCAAAAACTAATGTAAATGCAAACTACAAGCACTTGTAGGATCTTGTAGGAGTATTGATAAGCATTGTAATTCTAGGAGGCGCCGTCACCGGAGAACCATGACATTCGGTTTGTATATGTTTGTATCAAATTGTACGAGTACATACGAGTACTACTGCATTCCCCTACGTATGGGCGTCATGACCTATGTATGACGTCATCCATGATTAACAAACGAGGTCACAATGTCCATCCTGTACTCTTTACTGAACTTTACTGTCTCATAATGTCCCCAGCTCTGGAAAGGCCACATCTTTTTCTTGCCCAGCCTTGAATATGGTTCCGCTAATTTCCACTATTTCCAAGTCTAAGTGGTGCCAAATGGTGCCAATCTGAACTCAATCTGAGGGCTAAGAAGGGCTGATCAACATGGAAAGCCCTGATTTATCTGATTTGGACACCAAATGTCTCGCTACAAGTCACAGAATTCGCGGGTGAAGTCCCTTGTAGAGAAGGCGCAACAGTATCTCCAAGGACGAACCAGTGTGATCTCCAAGTGCTGTCGACTGGGACGTAGTACCTGTATTGCTGCAACACACAATGACCTTCCATAGTCCATCACCTTCCACTTTCCAACATTTTGAATTTCGAACAGTACCAGCAAGATGATCTCAGTTACTCTAAGATCTATTGTGAGATTGCATAACCTATAGCCTGCAGTATTTCTGCTTCAGCAACGGGGTCAACAGAACAGTCTCTCTACCTCGGGGGTTTGTGGAATTTTGCAACGGTACCCTGACTTGACAAAGCAAGCTACAACACTCAAACGTCAAACACCGGCCTCAATTTACCATATCTCAGAGCCCTATTTCCAATCCTAATACAATGCCGTACTGAACCTGGGTCCCCGAAACTCAGCATCTCGCCCAAGCAAAATAGGGTTCTGGCGAATCAAGTATAGATCCTTCGTACATGACTAGCTGGCAATATCCTTGCTGGCTGCCGGCATCTTTCACCATTTTCGCAAACCATTGGAACGTGGGACGAAATGTGTCGAAAGCCAGGAAATCGCAGCTTATTGCATCAAATCAGACGCAAACTGTCTCTATGTGTACTTGCGTTTTAAATCAATATGCAAAAATACGATAAACATCGATAAAATACGATAAAATCAAATTGCCTGAATATCTCTGAATATCAGAATAGCCAAGGATCGTTCTCTTAAGTCATTTGGCACTTGCCTGGCGTCGATGTGCAGTGTATCCTGTGGAGCCATTGCTGGGAGTCAAGAAAAAATGCGACGAAAAAACTAGGACAAAATGGACAAGTATGGCATAAGTGGATGCATAAGTATGGACAAGTACAGGCAAGATCAGCCATGTTTATAATTGACCCCAAAGATTTTTATATGGGACCCCATCTTTTTTAAATATGGGACCAACATGGAGCAACAATGTTTGTTATTCTCCAACCTGGACCTCCCAAACCGGCACTCCCTCTTCAAGAGTGGAGTTACATCAGGTGGCAGCTTTTTCATAGGAATTGGATATGAAAGTAGTGCTTCACGACCGGTGGGAATGGGGCTGGGATAAACTTCGAATTGGTTGATAGTTGTACAACAAGGGATCAATCGAGCCTCTGCATGATGTAGAAGCTCTATCCCTACTGCTTATTGGGGGGGGCGTGGGCTAATTGTAACTTACATTTTTGGGCATATGCTACCTCAAAAATGTAACTTACATTTTTGAGGTTACCTCGATAAATGTAACTTACATTTTTGAGGCGCTATCCAGGATTTTTTTCATTTGAAACCTGAAAATTGTAACTTACATTTTTGAGGCAACATCAGAAATTGTAACTTACATTTTTGAGGTGTGTGGCTGTGT
>Ga0126342_10023022_pt1 | contig 10234 bp, 11 predicted proteins | sample Cyp1metagenome_FD_92528 | JGI IMG/M metagenome (GOLD analysis project Ga0126342, IMG submission 92528) | Coral microbial communities from Lord Howe Island, Old Settlement Bay, Australia - Cyphastrea 1 metagenome | ecosystem: Host-associated > Invertebrates > Cnidaria > Coral ... | reverse complement strand
TTTCATGCAAAGTCTGTTGGTTTCCGAACCCAGACTTTCCAATATACAATTTCTAAAAAATCAAAATACGAATCGTTTTTGACAAATTCCCATTAGATTTTCATTCAAAGACAGCTGGCTCCAGAGCCCAAACCTCTCACATAATTACATTTAAAAAAAACACGCATGGTCTATGACCATGTTCCATTAGGTTGTCATTCAAAGACTGTTGGCCCCAGAGCCTAAACCTTTCTAATAATTTTAAAAACATGGTTTTGACCATTCTGCTGGCTCCAGAACCCAAACCTTTCAAATACTTAATAAAAATTGAAGAAAACGGATGGTTTTTGCCACTGGCTGAGGTTTGCCCAAATGGACCCTGTTTTTCTATCATACCCTGTCACCCACGGCTGAGTGAAACTGTACCACGATTCGTCAATTCACTCGTTTGCTCCACCGCTAAACTACCACGCTGAGGCATCTTCGGTGCCGGCGGATTTATTTTAAGCGGCCGGCAAAGTGAGCACATAGTGAGCACATCGTGGGCTGCATCACCTCCGCGTCAGAAAAGTGGCAGGGCGACGCTGCAATGGAAGTTGCTGTCGCTGTCATTTCGCCATATCCTAGTCCGACAGTCCCTGTTTCGTCTTTGTTTCCTCCTTTCCAGTTGCCTTGGTTCGCAGGAGAAATTGTTTCTGCCCTTTGCCTTGACTGGATTTATTCCACTCCTCAGGTTGTGCAAAATCATTGCACACCCGGTTTAGCAAGTCCAATGGTGCGCATCTTCATCTCTTAGCATGCCTGATGCTTGGGCAAACCCTTGGTCTGGTTGTTGAGTCAAGCCCCAAGCCAGCAATCAAGATTTGGGACGTCAAAAGGGAAAGTTGCTTGCATGACGGAGGACAGAACGCATCAACCTCGAGCCATCTATGGGCCAAAGCCGTCCTTGCGGACTTCAGAAACTATAGTGTTTTGCTTTGCACACGAAACTCTTTTTTGGAGCTCTGGGATTTGCGACGGCTTGCAAGCCCTTTGGCTGTGAGTGGACGTGATGTCGGGGGAAGTCCAAGGGCTTTGCGGGCATCGTTTGGTGTTGGTTCTGGCTTGGCACTATCAGCTTCTCCAGATGGCCTGCTACATTTGGTGACTTGGATGGCAGAAGAATATGTAAACATACATAGAGGTAAGTAAAGAGGTATATAAATAGGGCACCCAAACAAGCAATCAGGAATATGCAGCGGCAACAGTAGGGAGTTGACTGGGCTTACCACAAACACCAAGTCAGCTATGTTGCCCAAGATGATGTACATTAATCTTACATGAAGTAATATGATCGCAAGCGGAAATCAGCCGCACCGCTCGCCGTTTTGACAGCTGCAGCGGCCAGTCAGTATATAGCTAGCAGCGGCGTGGTTTTCAGCTTCAAGAAAAGGTCCTCTCTGAGCGACACATTGTTGACGGCATGACCTGACAAGGCGGTCACAAGGCGGTGAATAGTTGCACCGGTAGAAACGGTAGAAAAAAGGCTCAGGTCATGGCCGCTCACCGTAATACCATTCAGAGAGGCCAAGTGCGGACCTATTCACGATCCGGTTTGTTGGTCTCGTAAGCCAGCATTGATTGGAGGAAAATCAGGTGAGCCAGAGATTGCAAGCCCATGCTGAAAATTTGAAAGCCAAAGTTCATGATGTTCATGAGCAATGATTGGAAGCGCATGCTTTGCAATTTTTTCGTAAGCTTGCAGCGGTGGCGTGGACCGATGGGAGGCGCTCTGTTTTTGTAGCAGCTTCAGCTTCTGAGTGGCAGGCGTTTGAACCACCCAGAACTAGCCCAAGGCCCAAAAGGTTTTACCGCTGGGGATTCCAGACTCCCAAAAGGATTGCAGAGACTTTCTTTCAGAGTTTGCGCCTGTAGGTTCCAAGTAGCGTTTTCGCCTGCCAGCTGCACACACGTGTGAAGTAGTTTTGGAACTCTTAGCTGGTGGAGTGAGCTTGCCAAGACCGTCCCAGTACTAAGCTCTGAACAGTTTAGATTCCCCAAATATCTTTGAGTATCGTGGATTGATTTGGATGTACCTGCACATGAGTTTAGCGAGCTTTGACTCTTTCAAATATTAGGCGGAGGGATCGCACTTTAGAAAAATGTGACGCATGGAGTGTGGCACCACGAGCGAGAAAGAGGGCAGGGGCGTCCATCGCGCAGATAGAAAATGAGAAACAACCTTCAAACAGGCAGCGGAATAATGTGAAGATCGCAAGCAGAGGAAAAACACCAATCCAAAACTAGAGATTAAGATGCTCCACGGGTTTAAACGGTCCTGCCAGTTTCTTTCACACACAATTTCCCTAGTGTGTTATGATTTTCAGCTCTGGAGTTGGTTGAATGTAGACATCGCTGACAGGGTCTTGTTTTGCCTGACCTGGTTGCTTAGCGACAAAAACTGTTAAGGATGACAAGGTTCAACGCTTAAAGGGATTGGTTGAAAGCGTTTGGTTTCCCTTTTTGTATGTGAGTCTCAATCTGGCCGCTTGGTGTTTTTTTCCACGCGAAAACCCATCAAACATAGCCATGTCGTTTTCCCTTCACTCCATGACGCATTCCATGTGCCAGAGGTCAATCTGGATGGGAGTTCAGGAAGGCTAAATATTGCCAAAACATTGCCTGGGCACAGAGAAGAAGTGGTGTCAGCCAACGTTTATTGGGGAGACCATGCCTATCCATATGTAAAGGCAGCAACAATTTCTCTGCAGCAGGATGTATTGTTTTGGGAAGTGCCATGGTACAAATTGAAGCAGGAGCAAATTTCCAAAGAAGTTTCCAAAGAACGTCCCAAAACACGGCTTGAAGAAGTACAAGATCTTCAAGACATATTCTGGCAGCCAAGATGCCTTCCGAAAGGGTACCAATACCGAACCCGTATGGTGGCTTATCGAAGCCAGGCCCAGTACAGAGAGCGCTGTGCATTGACGGGATCGCTTGGTGGAACAATCTACTCTTGGGAGATGCATGAAAATAATCACGATATTATGTTTGAAGCAGGGCGATTTGAGGGACATACCGATCAAATTTCTACACTTTCAGTTGATTGGAAGAATGGCTGTGCATTGAGCGGATCATGTGATGCAACTTTGCGGCTTTGGAATCTCAGCACCCAACATTGCGAACGAGTGCTGCTTGGTCACTGCAGTTCTATTCGAACAGCAGTTGTTGACTGGACAGTGAATAGAGCTATCACCAGTGCAGTTGGCGACGCTGTTCGCGTATGGGATCTAAAATCTGACTGCGAACCAGACTTGCTGAACACGCAAGACTGCATCACAGAATCTCTGGCTGCATTCTCCACTGCATAAGCTGCCTTCATTGATCGAAGTGGTACAGCAGAATTTTGGGATTTGGAAAGGCAAACTTGTACCACCAAATTTGATGGTCATCCAGGAACTTTATACTATTTGCACTTTGGCATCTCCGAGTCTGAAGAGATACTTCCAGATCTTCCAGGACATCCAGGACTCTCAGAATACTCTGAAGCAAAGATGCATCGCCGAGAAGAAACGTGCGAAGTAGATTTCAAGTGGCCATTGGCACCCACAGATGTGCTGGCAAGTTCTTGTGGAGAATGGTGGTCTCGCTCTACCTTTTGAATCTTTCGATTTGTGATACCTTTCTGTTACACAACAGACTACGGGCTGGCTGTTTGAGAACGAGACGTGGACAGCCTTTAGCTTATTCTACTTCCAGTTAAGATTTGCAAGTGAAAATTGCATCAATTGTGACGCGCAGAACATGCTCGACATATGGTATAGAATCATGAAGACAGTTGAACGCATGGAGTGCAAAGACCGGAGACGAGGCAACCACACAACATAGTGGCAGTTTGTCTTCTTCGCCAAGGTGGTGTTTCCATTCATGGAGACCACAGTCAGTCCGTATGGAAAGTGCAGATGAACGAATGTGCAGATTTATCTGAAGGCCAGACAGAAGATGTAATAAAGAGGTTGAAACAGAAACATGTTGAAACTGGGACCTTGCATTTTCAATTTTTTTTTGGTTGCAGTAATCGCATTGCTGTCAAACAGACAGCTGGCGTTGCAATCCTGCTATGTGCTCATCAAACAAGGTCTGCGGTCTGCAGTTGAGGCTGTCTAGCAATTGCAGCAATACTGTCTAGCAATTGCAGCAATAGTGCTTGTTGGTGTTCTATGCTTCTTAGCCTTGTGGCAAGCCCATTCAAGGAGTAGGCACTTTCCATCATTAAATAATTGAGCGCCACTTGTTCCGCTTGGCTGAGAGCAATAGGCTCAGTTAGGCTGATGTAAAAAGCAAGACAAATGAAGGACTTCACAAACACACACATATATATATATATATACACGCACAACACACACACACAAACACGCATTTCTAGATTAGCAAAGTGTCGGAAAGTCACCAAGGAAAGAAACCAAGACTGCAACAGCCCCAGTTGCTCCAGCCACTTAACAGTCAAATGCCAAGAAAGCCAACTGGAGCCAGACCCAGTCCACATGAAGACACACAGTAACACAGAAGAACATGTGCAACATGATGCAATGGCATGTCAGAAATGCAACCACACGAAACCGTGGGCACCGACATGAAGGAAGTCACCCCTTTCTTTGAAAATCTAAGTGTCAATTTGTTCGACACTGTTCGACACTTGCCACCATGGAGTCCATGAAGAGATCGCCGACATTTCTTGTGGGGACGGTTCAGCATTCCTGGCATTGATTCTCAGTCGGTTTGAAAGCGTGAGGTCAAGAGCAATCAAGGGTTAATCAAGGGTCAAACAGCCACACCAAGTTCCTTGTAGTAACAGTATGCTCAGTATGCAACAGTGCGCCAGGCAGAAAGACATTCTGGGGGAATTCCAGAAGCGAGAGCAGCATTACACAGAAGAGTGCTGCCTTCAGCATCACGTGTTGAATCCACATATCATTGCAATATGATGCGATGTGTTGAGACTTTAGACATTTGTGATCCAAGACGACCAGCTGATGACCAAAGGCTGGATTGTAAAGTACAGTAGGTCAATAAAGCAAATGCAGCATGCTTAGTGGATTTGAAAGCTCAAGTTCTGCAGCACACTTGCAGTAAGCCCGCAGGTACTCAAAGAATAAGCCGCTTTGCTTTAGCGCCAGAGCATATCAACAGCCGCATCCAGCAAAAGTGAGGATGGGTTACAAGGCCAGAATTGCCAAGGCTTTGCTTAAAATGCGATCATTTGATGTCATTTTCATGATGTTTGTGCTTCAATACCAGGATGCTGATGCAACCTTGACTTCTCCAATGCTTCTGGGCGTTTGTGACGGTGTTTCGCAGCTAGAGGAGCTTGCACAGCTTGGATTTGAAATCTTTTCAATTTAAGATTTCTATGGATTTCTCAAGCTGCTTGACTCAAGCTATGAACATTTTGAACATTTTGAACTTGGCATCACTTCGTCCTTTTCCATCCAGGAATTCCAGATGGATCCTTCCCTCTTGCCTAATGAGCTGCTCAAGACTTGTGAGGTCCGACCTGTCATGTTGGTGAAAGAGATGGCTCTAAAGCCACAATAAGTCACAGCAAGTATATAGTGATTATACATTATTATACAATTCTATGTCGTTCTTATTCACAATTGTTGAATTGTTTCGTCTTATTTCCTAGATACTAAGATAATGCAGTACCATCTGTCATCCTTTTGATTCTACAGTATGCATATTCATGTCCCCGATTGCTGAAGACTTTCACACTTTACTTTCATCGTTGCCACAAGCTCGGCATTCTTGTCCGACCAAAGCTATCTCCAATGTTTAAACTGGAGAATGCAGAATATCCTGTGACATAGACTGTGAATGCCTAAACCTTCACTCTTCGAGGAAGGATAGCAAGGTGGGCATGATTGGTTGTTTGTTTCAAGCCTTGCGTATTTCAATTCTTATTTTGTTGAAAAGGTTTCGGTTTGTGTACCACTGAGTGCTTGTTCACTATATAGGCTTCACGATTTCATGTCACCCTAAGCCAGATTCCATCGTATTGAGAAGGGAAGCTTCATTTGGGCGATCTTTTGTGATTTTTTTGAGTTCATCTGGGACTATTTGCACACTGTGATGATGACGGACCAACACCACGTGAATGCTGAGAAATTCACAAGACTTACTTGGACTATGTGGGCAGCACGGCAGACCTGTCCTGAGCCATCTTAGATCTATCTTGGGGTTTTCTTGGTACTATCATTGGTGATGACGTCGCCATGGCTAGTCATGCTTGCGTGATCGGGGGCTCATCAACTTGCAAGACGGCCATTCTGGGGCAAGATGGACCCAGGGTAGACGCAAAATGGCGCAAAGCAGGCCCAACATTGATTGGACCGACTTTGCTCAGAGATTGACACATGAAAGTGTGCTATTACTGGACTATTTCTTAGATGCAGATCCTTTTCCCGTATTTAGGAGAATTCTTGCAAGAAAGGGAATTGAATTGAACGAGTGTTTCGGACACAGCTTCAATAGTGCAAACATCTATCCACTATAGCTTGAAACAGTGCCTGGCGCCTGGCACATCATACGTCCAAGATAATAAGTGCCGAAGGATCCCTGGCCTTGCCAGTACCATTCCCAAGCCACCTGTCATGTGTGCCATAGTTTTTGGGCACGATATTTTTCAGAAGAGGGCAGAAGAGCGCACAGAAATGCAAGGCAAGAATTGTATAGCTAAAGCTCTAGCGACAGAAATACTCGCCACTATGTGAATTTGCCCAGCGGCCAGCATATTTGTCAACATCTCACCACGCCTTCGTTTACCCACACCTTGGGCAGATTCTCAATATTCCAAGTGTTCAACATGATCTCCCCAAAGACATAGCACGAGTGATTGGGGTGCAATTATGGAAGCCTCCTGTGTGCTGTCTCACAGGAACTCGCTATGTTGCAGCTTATGCCAGACACGAATGTCTCACCGCAGGACCAGTGCGCCTCCACTGTGAAGCCAGTAGCTGATCCCTTTATTTGGTGTACTGTGTGACAGGTACAGAGGCCCCATATCCCTCCTAAAAGAAGCGAACCTGAGCTGAATTTAGATGCACCTATATACTCAGAGAACGGGGGGAGCTAGCTGCAGAAGTGAAGACAATTGCACGGGGTTTATGGCGCCAGGAACTTGCATTAGACAAGCTTGGTTACATAGTTGCCTAGACCTGACATAGGTGCCTCCAATGAGGTACCTGAAATTGTCATCTATGAACTCACTTTGAAGTTTGAATCATACAACCATGCGCACATGCCACATGCCAGGAGCAAACAAAGTTCAATTCTGCTGGCGCGCAATGATTTTTGGGAATGCTCTCTCGAATTCTTGCAACAAAAGAGGTTTGTGTGTGCTTTCCCACTATACTACAAGTCGATGTTTCTGATTGCTTTGTTTTATGCCATGGTAGATTCAAAGTTTGCGAACTCTGCCAAACATCTAGCCAAATGGAGGTTGGGGCAGACTTTGTTTCCTGTCTTTTGGCCCTAAGTAAGGCCTTCAATATCCTTCAGCCCAGAAATTGTGTGGAGTGGTTTGGAGATTTTGGGGGCTTCTGAAGGGTTGTGAAGGTGGTCCTGCAAGGTTCCGGGTTCTGGACGAACTACAGTGTCTGTCAAGTGATGGTGCCTAGTACTTCAAACTCAGTCGGTTTTTTTTCCGTCACCAGGGAGTTTCAATGAATTTCAGGTTCTTTTCCACGCGCGATCTTTATGTGAAGGCATTTGTTGAGGACCAACACAAACCTCAACTTTACAATAAATTCTCAATGTTTCAGTCTGTTGGGATTGGCTTCTTTTAAGCCGCTCACTTCAGAGCCGCTCACTTCAGTGCTTCTTTCTCGTGATGAGACTCTTATGATTCAGGTTTGAAACAAGCATCTCTTGCGAGTGCCACAGCATTAAACGAGCAGACCATCTAGTATTCTTTTGGTCTTTGCCGTGCCCAAACGCTTGCAATGCAACATGAAGAACGAAATAGAACGAATTCAAATTGACCAAAAAAGCTTTTAAAATCCGCTTGAACATCACCTCTCATACCGGAAAAGATGAAATTGCAAGAAAACAGGAAAACACATGACCTTCTTTTGAGGTTGTTAGGGCGACCTTCACCTCCATCCCAAATTTGGCTGCTCTTAGTGTCAGCTAAACCCACTATATACTTATTACGGACCCTGCAACTGTGTTTCAAGAAAGCTGACGCAATGAAATTACTTGGCAGGGCGGCATTCTGGAACCTGGGAGGCTCCTCATACCTTCTTTCGCATCATCCTTTGCAATAAACTTCTTTTCCCACATACTGGCGGCAAGACAAAACATCAAGTCCAAGTGATGTGTTGCAAGTCATGGTTTCAAAGCAGAAGGTACAGCAACGTCTCAGAAAGAAATAGGGTGGTCAACTTGGTCAACCCGACTTTGTGCATAGGTGCTGTCCAGATTGTTTCCCAGCATGGTTTTCCAGCATGGCCAAAAGTTGGACACAGGTCTGCCCCATGGGTTTGCGGACTCTGAGGTTTTTCCGCTTGTTTTTTAGGCTTGTCTACCAGCACGGGGGTCAAAACTGCCAACTTCTTTAGCTATTTGGGTTCCATGCCACTAATTTCATGATTCATGAATGTGAGAACAACGAAGCTTCAATGCCAATAGTCCTTTCCAGGAGTCCTCCCAGTGACATGACAAAAACAAATATATTAGCCCAGCTTTGCAACCCAACAGTGAAAGGTTCCAGCAAGGTTCCAGGACTGTTCCGGTTCTTCGGGGCGTGCATTTTCGTGTCACCAGTCCCCGGCCCCAGAGATTGAAACCCAAGAGATTCGCTGTTGGGAATTAACTTCAAGACACTTTTTAAGCTGCTTCAAAAAGGTTCAGATTCAAAACCGCTTCAAATTGAAAAATGGGAAGGAATAGCTTGCGGCCTGTAGGCAAAGCTCTTAAACCGTTTTGCTGTATAGCAACTGTCGAAGAGGTTCTTTCACGAAGGTTGACCAGGATTTCTACCTGTCTCTAAACATTGCAGATTCTGTATCATGCTCTGTGTCATTCTGTATCCCCTCTGTTTGACTTTGTCGCAACATACCTTCTTAGCCATAAGTTTCTTGATGCATTGTCTCGTCTTTTTTTCTGTGTCTGTGCCGTCTATGCCTGTTTGTGGAATAGTGGTGCAAGGTATCAAGAAACCACAAGCTTTGGGTGCAGGAGCTCAGCAGGGACAGACTGAAGGCGAACAGATTTCTACATAAACTGGTAAGACCGGGTAAGACCACTGGTAAGAGTTGGTCGGAGCTGATTCGACGTCTCCTCGGGACGTGGATCTTGCTGTGAAACTCAGCAGCTTGAGGTCCACAACTGTCTTGCTTGCAGCTCTTGACAACAGTACCAGAATCCATGGAAAGGCCCTCCTATCCTGATATCGTATTTTCTAGAACTCGCAGGTTGTCAGATCTCTTGAAGTCAATACTTGTCATGAGCACCCAGCCACTCCAAATCCAAGCGGATCGTGGTTCTCCGGCCAGTTGCATCCGATGATTGCGGTTCTCTCAATTGGAGACTGCGAGTTGCTGATGCTGTCAGTGGCTCAGCATATCCATTTGTGACACACTTAAAATCAAAGACTTTCGTGCTGAAAGTGCACTTGGCATAAATGAGCGAGGAGTATGTTATAAACTAGTTGGCAGAGGATGCACAGGTGAACTGAAATTGTTGAGACTATGTGATTCAGGAGACGGACAAACGGTCGGCAATCAGAGTTAGAGGCCTTTCGCATTTTGTCTTTTCTTATGGTGCTGTTTCCGCTTGAATGGTGTGGCATTCATCCCCCAGGCACGTATACAGACAATATCAATGTATGATCATGTATATTATGGGAGTCGTTCTGAAGGTCCATGTAAGAGTTTTTACTGTAATTGCCATGGCTGCCGGGTTTCAACATGAGACCCCGCGAAAGTTTTTTCTGAGTGCGCGAAAGCATGTTTTTTGGGCGAAAGATTAGCGAAAGATTTTAACATGAGACCCTCGCGAAAGATAAACCTGGAGTTCGCGAAAGATTCGCGAAAGTATTTTTTATTCGCGAAGAATGGCCGTTTGCAGATAAAGGAATTTAGAACAACCGCCATATCTTGCTGTGAAATGCTGAACCCTCACACTCCTCTCTCCTAGTTTGTATGTCTTGGGTCCTGTTTTTCTCTTTGGATAGGTGATCCAGGGCTGCTGAAATTGACTGATGTAGGGTCACACT